>ENA-UPTB01000766-UPTB01000766.1-human-gut-metagenome-genome-assembly--contig:-NODE-766-length-32090-cov-11.779371_pt1 | contig 32090 bp, 26 predicted proteins | sample MGYA00250046_ERZ773369 | MGnify/ENA primary metagenome ERZ773369 (study PRJEB29103, sample SAMN06111938) | human gut metagenome | biome: human gut; feature: ankylosing spondylitis patient; material... | reverse complement strand
TCCCCGGCGTGTCTCGAACCATGCCGGGCCAAACCCACAGGGGCTGGCGGCCCTGTGCGGTCAAAATCATCCCGCTGTGTCCAGCCGTTTGGTAAGTGTCACGCGGGTGCCACGCCCAGGCCGCGAGGAGACATGTACCTTATCCATAAAGCTCTGCATCACGGCAAAACCTAATCCGGCGCGTTCCTCGGGGTCGCCGGTGGTGTACATAGGCTGCATGGCTTTTTCTACATCGGCGATGCCAACGCCGCGGTCGGTGACGGTGATGCGCACCACGCCGCCCTCATAGAGGGCCGCCGTCAAGGTAACAGGGCCGATCCCCTCCGGATAGGCGTGCACGATACAGTTGGTGACAGCCTCGGACACAGCAGTTTTGAGGTCAGCCAGCTGCGGAACGGTGGGGTCAAGCTGAACAAGGAACGCTGCCAGCGCCGCACGGGCAAAGCCCTCATTGACAGAACGGCTGGCAAAGGTGATCTTTACCTGATTGAGCATCTTCATGGCAGTTCTCCTTTACGCGTAGGTTATGCGGGCCAGGTCCAGCATGCGGCGCACGGCGGGCGGCGGGTTTTGCACGGTCAGGCGGCCGCCCAGGGCCGAGATGTGCCGCCCACGGCCGAGGATAAGCCCGACACCGGAGGAATCCATAAAGGTGACGCCCGAAAAATCCAGCGTCAGCAGCTCCGGCAGACGGTCGTCCACCTGGGCGTCGATTTCCCGCCGGATGGATTGGGCGGCGTGGTGGTCGATCTCGCCGCTTAAATACGCCGCCAGCGTGCCGCTGCCCGGCACAAAACAAACCTTTGCCATAGTGCTTGCCCCTTTTACTTTTAAATAGAAAAAGCCTGTACCATTACGATACAGGCTTCGTAGTGCATATTTTGTTAAAACAGGGCGGTGGCGCGTTAATTTTCTGCCTCTTTGAGCATCAGCGGCCTGGCTTCGGCGGCCAGGTAGAGCGAGCCGCAGACGACCACACCGGCAAGGTTGTTTTCCTCGCAGTAGTCGAGGGCCTTGTGCAGGGCTTCAGGCACGCTGGCGGCGGCTTCGGCATCCAGGTGGAAGCGGGCTTCCTTTTGCAGGGTCTCGGCAGAGAGGGCGCGGGGGCAGGCGGGCGTGACGGTGAACACTTTGGCAAAGCAGGGTGCCAGGTCGGACAGCATGGCCTTGTAGTCCTTATCGGCCAGCATGCCCATGACGCCCACGAGGTTTTCCTCATACTCGGCTTTGGTCAGCGTTTCGGCCAGGACCCTGGCACCGTCCGGGTTATGGCAGCCGTCCAGCAGCAGCAGCGGATGGCGGCGCATGACCTCGATGCGGGCAGGCATATGGGCGCTGCTCAAGCCCTGCTCAATGGCATCGTCGGAGATGTCGTAGCCGAACTCCCGCCAGAGGGCGAGGGCAATCTCCACAGCCATAGCGGCGTGGTTGGCCTGATGGGCGCCGGGGAACTGCAGGCTGGCCTTGTAACCGCCGTAGTCGATGCGGTTTTCCAGGCGCTTGCCACGCAACAGGCGGATGTCGTCCATTTCGGGCGTGATGATGACGGTGTTCGTTTCGGCCGCGGCACCCAGGATGGGGCCCATGGCCTCGGCGGGCTGCTCGGGGTAATTGACAACGGCACAGCCCTCTTTGATGATACCGGCTTTTTCGGCGGCGATCTTGTCCAGCGTATCACCGAGGATCTCGGTGTGGTCGAGGCCGATTTTTGTGATGGCGGCCACCAGCTTGTTGGGCACGATGTTGGTCGCATCGCAGCGGCCGCCCAGGCCGGTCTCCAGCACGACAAGGTCGCACTTTTCGCGGGCGAACCAGAGCAGCGCCAGCGCAGTGACAGCCTCAAACTGGACAGGGATCTCGCCGCCCTCCAGTTCGATGGCATCGATGGCGTCCAGCACCTTCTGGGCCAGGCTGGCCAGGGTGCGGGGCGGGATCATCTCGCCGTCGATCTGGAACCGCTCACGGAAATCCACCACGTAGGGGCTGATGGTCAGGCCGGTCTTGTAGCCGGCAGCGGTCAGGATGGACGAGGTCATGGCGGCCAGGCTGCCTTTGCCGTTGGTACCCGCAATGTGGATGCACTGCAGATCTTTTTCCGGGTTGCCCAGGTGATCCATCAGGTTTTGCATGCGGGCCAGGCCGGGTGCCCCCTGCCCCAGGCGCGGCAGAGCGTGCAGTGCTTCGATTGCCTGTTGGGTGGTCATGCTTCGTCTTCCTCCTCGTTGTTGTCCTCGCCCTGGGCCGCACGGTGGGCGGCACGGCGGGCCAGACGTTCGTGTTCGCGCTGACGCAGAGCTTCCTGCTCGGCGCGCAGTGCTTTGTTTTCGCGTTTCACCTGATAAAACGCCATAGTAGCGCGTAAAATTAAGAGAATAATCAGGGCCACAAACAGCCCTGCGATGGCACCGGCCATATCGATCCACACGTCGGTGACAGACGAGGTGCGGTTGGGGATGGAGATTTGGATGGTCTCATCCATGAGGGCGGTGCTCATGCCAGCCAGCAGGGGCCAGCTGATATGCCGAACAAAATGCCGGGTATAGACCCGCAGGCAGAGCATCAGCAGGAAACCTTCGAGCATGAACTCGGAGAAATGCGCCAGCTTGCGGATGATATGCTCGGACAAGGGGCCGAGGCCGAACTTGCCCAGGAAGCCGTTGACCAGCGCGGTAACGGCCTGGCTGCGGGCAGACGAGACTTCGCCTGTCTGCATGGAATTGCGGAAGATAAAGAGGATACAGGCCAGCAGCGCCGCCGTAAAGATAACGCGGAACGCGATGAGCCAGTGGGATGTTTTTTGTTGTTGCATAGTGCTCCTTTTATGTGAGGACTCCTCTTTTGAAACATTATTATAGCACCTAAGGGGTGGGAGGGCAAGTGTACGAGCAAAGAAAAAGGCTCCCCTTTGAGGGGAGCGCAAGCTATTTTACCCTAACACCATCGTCAGCAGCAGCGCATACAGCGGCAGGGTCAGAATACTGGAGAGGGTGGAAAATACCACTGCACCGGCGGCAAGTTCTTCATCGTGGTGGAACTGGATGGCAAACATCGTGGTGATGGCGGCGCAGGGGCAGGCTTCCAGCAGCAGCACGATGGTAGGCACGGTACCGTGCAGGCCCAGCAGGGCGAAGATCAGCAGCTCCACCGCCGGGACACCCAGCATACGCACGCCCCAGGTTAGGAAGAGGTTCTTATTTTTCAGCAGCTTTTTCAGGTCGCTGGAGGCGATAGTCGCGCCGGTGATGATCATGGACAACGGGGTGTTCATATCACCGATGGCACCGATGGGGCCGGTGAGGACTTCCGGCAGCGGGATGCGGGCCAGGTAAATGATAAGGCCCGCCACTACCGCAATGATGCAGGGGCAGGTGACCACGGCTTTCACTGTCTGCTTAGGGTCGACCTGACCGGAGACGACCACGTAGCCGATGGTCCAAATCAAAATATTAAAGATAGTGACAAAACCGCTGGCGTAGAGCAGGCCCTCGCTGCCGAACAGCGCCTTGATAAGTGGGAAACCCATGTACCCGGCGTTGGAGAACGCACAGGCGAACCATAGGATGGCGCGGGCGTCCTTTTGCACCTTGAAGCTTGCCAGAAATGCCACGCCCAGGCCCACCAGCAGCACCAGAGCGCCCAGGCCGAAGGCCAGCATCAGGTTGTGGAAGGTGGCGGGATCGTACTCGACCATATAGCTGTCCAGCACCATGGCCGGGACGACCAGGTACAGCAGCAAATTGGCCAGGACGGATTTTTCTTTGGGTTTGAACACGCCCGCTTTGCAGCAGACCGCACCGGCCAGGATCATAAGTAGCAGCTCCGCCACCTGTTTGGCCGTGATGACAGCAAGTTCCATAGTTTGTCTTCTCCCTCTTTTGCGTGGTTGGCATACACATATACTATATATTTTTTGTGGTGTGGTTGTCAATAAATGGTTGGTGTGGTATGCTGTTTTTAATTAGTATCCCTCGCCGCAGGGCTTGCGGGCGAATGCGAGCATCTTTCCCTACAGATACGAAGCAGACAGAAAGGAGTACGTATGAACATCCAGATCTTCGGCACCAATAAAAGTTTTGATACCAAAAAGGCCCAGCGGTGGTTTAAGGAGCGGGGCATTAAATTCCAGATGATCGATATGAAAGAGAAGGGCATGAGCCGCGGCGAGTTTGACAATGTCTGCCGCGCCGTGGGCGGCTGGGCCAAGCTGGTGGACGAAAACGCCAAGGACAAGGACACGCTGGCCCTGCTGCGCTGGCTGGATGAAAGCCAGCAGGCGGACAAGCTGTTTGAAAATCAGCAGCTGCTGCGCCAGCCTATCGTGCGCAACGGGCGGCAGGCTGCCGTGGGGTATTGCCCGGAAGTGTGGGAGAAGTGGGAGTAAGCAGGCAAAACATCTGATCTTCGGGATAGTTCCCCCCAGTCTGCGCTGCGCGTAGCCAGCCCCCTCCCAGAGGGAGCCCTCTGCAATTTCCTACTTGACATTTCCCGCACTGTGCGGTACATTATAAGATACAATGCAGTGCGAAAGAGTGCGCGCAGGTTCAGGCTTTTCCAGCAAGCCGGGGGTGATGCAAGCCCGGCATGGCCCGCTGTGTGCTGTCGCTTTCAAGCAGGTGCGGTGAAGCTTAGTAGCCGTGCACGGGTTTGCCGCCGTTATCCCGGCAGGCGGGGTGTCTGCCCTGCCGCAAAGCGGCCTTTTACAAGGCAACTTGGGTGGTACCGCGACTTGAATTTTTCAGGCCGTCCCATGATCTTCTTCATGGGGCGGCCTTTTTCTATTGATTACACGCCCCGCAATTCTCAAGGAGGTTTTACACAATGCCAAAAGAACTCGCCAAACAGTATGCGCCCCAGGGCACTGAGGACCGCATCTACCAGAACTGGTGCGACAAGGGTTACTTCCATACCCAGATCGACCGCAGCAAAAAGCCCTTTACCATCGTGATGCCGCCGCCGAACGTTACCGGCCAGCTGCACATGGGCCACGCCATGGATGAGACCTGGCAGGACATCCTGACCCGCTACAAGCGCATGCAGGGTTACGCCGCTCTGTGGGTGCCCGGCACCGACCACGCTTCCATCGCCACCGAGGCCAAAGTCGTGGCCAAGATGCGCGAAGAGGGCCTGACCAAAGAGATGGTGGGCCGCGACGGCTTTTTGGAGCGCGCCTGGGATTGGAAGAACACCTACGGCAACCGCATCGTCAGCCAGCTGAAGAAACTGGGCTGCTCCTGCGATTGGCAGCGTGAGCGCTTCACCATGGACGATGGCTGCTCCAACGCCGTGAAGGAAGTGTTCGTCCGCCTGTATGACAAGGGCCTGATCTACCGTGGCAACCGCATGGTCAACTGGTGCCCCCACTGCAACACCTCCATCTCCGACGCCGAGGTCGAGTACGAGGCCAAGGAGGGCAGCTTCTGGCACCTGCTGTACAAGGTGAAGGAGACCGGCGAATATCTGGAGCTAGCTACCACCCGCCCCGAAACCATGCTGGGCGATACCGCCGTGGCCATCAACGCCGATGACCCCCGTTACGCCCACCTGCACGGCTGCCATGTCATCCTGCCGCTGCTGGACCGTGAGATCCCCATCGTCTGCGACGAGCATGCCGATATGGAAAAAGGCACCGGCGTCGTGAAGATCACCCCCGCCCACGACCCCAACGACTTTGAGGTCGGCAAGCGCCACGACCTGCCGATGATCCGCGTGCTGACCTACGACGGCCACATGACCGGTGCTGCCGACAAGGCTGCCGCTGATGCTGAGCGTGCCGCCGGCCGCGCTGCCGCCGACGAACCCGAAGTACTGGATTGCGGCAAGTACGCCGGCATGACCGCCCTGGAAGCCCGCAAGGCCATCCTGGCCGACCTGGAAGCCTGCGGTGCCCTGAAAGAGACCGAGGCCCTGACCCACGACGTGGGCACCTGCTACCGCTGCCACTCCGTCATTGAGCCGATGGTCTCCAAGCAGTGGTTCGTCAAGATGGAACCACTGGCCAAGCCCGCCATTGAGAGCGTGGAGAAGGGCGAGATCAAGTTCGTGCCCGAGCGCTTCACCAAGAACTACATCAACTGGATGAAGGGCGGCCGCGATTGGTGTATCAGCCGTCAGCTGTGGTGGGGCCACCAGATCCCCGCCTGGTACTGTGACGATTGCGGCGAGACCGTGGTTGCCAAAGAGGCTCCGTCCGTTTGCCCCAAGTGCGGCTGCACCCATCTGACCCAGGACCCCGACACGCTGGACACCTGGTTCAGCTCTGCCCTGTGGCCCTTCTCCACCCTGGGCTGGCCTGATGAGAACGCCGAGGATTACAACTACTTCTACCCCACCAACACGCTGGTGACCGGCTACGACATCATCGGCTTCTGGGTCTCTCGCATGATTTTCTCCGGCCTGGCCTACACCGGCAAGGCCCCGTTCGACACTGTGCTGATCCACGGCATCGTGCGCGACAGCCAGGGCCGCAAGATGTCCAAGAGCCTGGGCAACGGCATCGACCCGCTGGAAGTCATTGACCAGTACGGTGCCGACGCCCTGCGCCTGATGCTCATCATCGGTTCCACCGCCGGCAACGATATGCGTTACAGCGATGAAAAGGTGCTGGCTGCCCGTAACTTTGCCAACAAGCTGTGGAATGCTTCCCGCTTTGTGCAGATGAACCTGCCCGAGGACTTCCGGCCCGGCCTGCCCGCAGAGGAGCAGCTGGACATGAGCGACAAGTGGGTGCTGAGCGAGCTGGCCAAGATGGCCGCCGACGCTACCGCCAACCTGGATAAGTACGAGCTGGGCCTGGCCGCCGAGAAGGTGGAGAACTTTATTTGGGAAGTGTACTGCGACTGGTACATCGAAATTTGCAAGACCCGCCTGAACGGCGACGACGCCCAGGCCGCCGACACCGCTCGCAAGGTGCTGGTGTATGTGCTTGATCGCGCACTGAAGCTGCTGCATCCCTTCATGCCGTTCATCACCGAGGAGATCTATCAGGCCCTGCCCGGCAGCGGCGAGACCATCATGACCCAGCTGTGGCCGGGCAATGAGAACATGAAGATCTGGGCCGAGGATTGCGCTGACTTTGAAAAGCTGATGGACTACATCAAGGCCGTCCGCGCCATGCGCGCCGAGATGAATGTTCACCCGGCCAAAAAGACGAGCATGATCATCGAGACCGCCAGCCCGGCCGCCTTTGAGAAGGGCGGCGCCTATCTGGCCCGCTTCGCCTTTGCGACCGATGTGACTGTCACCGGCAAGTACACCGGCAGCACCGAGGGCATGGTCAATGTGGCCACCCCCGATGCCAAGGGCTTTATCCCGATGATGGAGCTGATCGACCGTGAGAAGGAGCTGGCCCGCCTGAACAAGGAGATGGCGAAGGCCGAGAAGGAGCTGACCATGTTCGAGAATCAGCTCAAGAACCCGAAGTTTGTTGAGAAGGCCCCCGCCAAGCTGGTGGAGGAGACCCGCGCCAAGCTGACCGCCGCCCAGGATAAGCTGGCCAAGCTCAAGGAGAGCATCGCGGCGCTGGGGTAAGTCTGAAGGCTTCCCCCGTAGGGGAAGGCTTTTCAGCCACAAACAAAAAATAACCCCGCCCCGTCAGGAACTGCATCCTGACGGGGCGGGGTTTTCTCGTTACAGCACAAAAATTGCAGGGAAAAAAGTTCAAAGCAAATTACTTGCGGCGCTTGCCCTTGCCGCCCTTGCGGGTGTTGGCCTTGGCAGCGGCAGTCTTGACGGCCTCAACAGCCTTCTCAGCGGCAGGCTTCACAGTCTCGACCGTCTTTTCGACAACAGGCTCGGCGGCCTTGACAGCCTTCTCAACAACAGGCTTCGCGGCCTCAACAGCCTTCTCGGCGGCAGGCTTCACAGCCTCGACCGTCTTTTCAACAACAGGCTCAGCAGCCTTGACAGCCTTCTCGACAACAGGCTTCGCGGCCTCAACGGTCTTTTCGACAGCGGGCTTGGCAGCCTTGACAGCCTTCTCGGCGGCGGGCTTTGCGGCCTTGACGACCTCGGTAGCAGCCTTCTCGGCAGCGGCCTTGGCCTTGACAGTGGTGGCCTTGACGCTGGTCTTGGGCTTGCGGGTCACCTCATCAATGGTCCAGAACTGGTTATCGCCGTTGACATCGGCCCAGATCTGCAGCACAGTGCCGTTCTCGGTAGCCATGCCGGGGTCCAGCAGTTTGCCGGCCAGGTTGGACTTGATCTTGACGCGGCCATCGTTGGTAGGCTCCACGACCCACAGCTGGCTGGAGGCCTGTGCGCCCTCCCACTGGTGAACACGGGTGCCGTCGCTGACGCCGCCCATATCCAGATCCATCATCTTGCCGGTGAAACGGTTCCGGATGCGGTAGACACCGTCGCCCGCTGCGACAAAGCCCCACTGCTGCCACTCAAAGTTGGCATTGTCCATCAGCTGGATCTTTGCGCCGTTGTCAATGTTATAATCAGCAACCTCAACAACCTTGCCGTTGGCGGCGCTGATGGTGTAGAACTTACCCTCGGTAAGTACAGTCTGTGCGATCTTCTTTCTGGGTGCCATAATGCAATACCCTCCTGTTTATCATAAAAAGTAAACTACCTTCAGGGCGGCCGTTTTTTCCCTCAGGCCGCAGCGTAAGACACTGCATTTTGCGTGTCTACGCATCCTATTATAACCACTTTTTTCCTGTCCGTCAACTTTTTCGCGCTGTTGCGGCATTTTGCACAAAAACTGCCGGGGCAGCACAAGCTATCCCGGCAGTTTTGATTGATTTCAGGCTGATTTGCGACCTTTTTCGACCGCTGCAGTATCAGCTGTTCTCGGCAAAATTGCCGGTGTACAGCCGGTAATAACGCCCCTTCTGGGCGATCAGCTCGTCATGGGTGCCGCGCTCGATGATACGGCCCTGCTCCAGAACCATAATGCAGTCAGAGTTGCGCACCGTGGACAGGCGGTGGGCAATGACGAAGGTGGTGCGGCCGTACATCAGGCCGTCCATGCCGTCCTGCACAAGCTTCTCGGTGCGGGTGTCGATGGAGGAGGTTGCCTCATCGAGGATCAGCACCGGCGGGTCAGCAACAGCGGCGCGGGCGATGGCCAGCAGCTGGCGCTGGCCCTGGCTCAGGTTCGTGCCGTCACCGGTCAGCATCGTGTTGTAGCCCTCGGGCAGATGCTTGATGAAGGTATCGGCGTTCGCCAGTCTGGCAGCGGCCATGCACTCCTCATCGGTGGCAGTCAGGCGGCCGTAGCGGATATTCTCCATAACCGTGCCGGTGAACAGGTGGGTATCCTGCAGCACGATGCCCAGCGAGGAGCGCAGCGCGTCCTTCTCAATGGCCTTGATGTCCAGACCGTCATAGTAGATCTGGCCCTTCTGGATATCGTAGAAGCGGTTGATCAGGTTGGTGATGGTCGTCTTGCCGGCGCCGGTGGAGCCGACAAAGGCGATCTTCTGGCCCGGGCGGCCGTAAAGATTGATGTCGTGCAGAACGATCTTCTTCTCATCGTAGCCGAAATCAACATCCTTAAAGACGATGTCACCCTTCAGCTCGGTGTAGCTGGGCTTTCCGTCAGTACCCACATGCTTCCACGCCCAGGTGCCGGTGGACTCGTCCGCCTCGGTGACGGAATCGTCCGCCAGATATTTCGCGTGGACCAGCGTCACATCGCCCTCGTTGACCTCGGGCTTCTCGTCCAGCAGGGCAAAGATACGCGCACCGCCGGCCAATGCCATGACGACCGAATTCAGCTGCATCGAAATCTGGCTGATGGGTTGGTTGAACTGGCGGTTCAGCACCAGAAAGCTGGCCAGCCCGCCCAGAGACAGATTGCCGCCGAAGCCGCTGATAACCAGCGCGCCACCGATGATAGCGCAGAAGACATAGCTCAGGTTGCCCAGCTGGCCGTTGACCGGCATCGCCACCAGAGAGTAGGCGTTGGCCTTGTCGGCGCTTTGGAACAACTCATCATTGAGCTTGTCGAACTCGTCGATGGCGATCTGCTCATGGCAGAACACCTTGACGACCTTCTGGCCGTTCATCATTTCCTCAATGTAGCCGTTGACCTTGCCCAGCTCCTGCTGCTGCCTGAGGAAGTATTTGCCGGAGTTTCCGGTCAGATACTTCGTGGCCAGCAGCATAACGCCGACCATTGCCAACGCCAGCAGAGTCAAGGGGATACTGAGGTAAATCATCGAGGCCAGCACGCCGACCAGCGTGACGATCGTGTTGACCAGCTGGGGCAGGCTCTGGCTGATCATCTGGCGCAGGGTGTCGATGTCGTTGGTGTAGATCGACATGATGTCGCCGTGGGCGTGGGTATCAAAATATTTGATGGGCAGCGTCTGCATGTGGGTGAACATCTCGTCACGCAGATTCTTCAGCGTGCCCTGTGTGATGCGGGCCATCAAACGGTTCTGCACAAAGATAGCAGCAATACCGATACAGTAGAACGAAGCCACACGCAGGATGGCGGCGGCCAGACCGCTGAAATCCGTGCCGCCCGAACGCAGCAACGGCAGAATGTAACCGTCAATCAGCGTCTGGGAAAACATGACGCCCTGCAGCTGGGCAAACACTGCCAGCAGAATGCAGCAGAGCACGATGATGACCTGCGCCTTGTACTGATTCATGACATACCCAAGGATACGCTTGAACACCTTGCCGGGATTTTCGACCTTGGGGCGGGGGCCGTTACTGCGTCCGCCGGGGCCGACTTTTACCACTTTCGCTTGCTGTGCCATCAGGCTTCCCCTCCCTTCTCATCAAAATCGCCGGAGCCCTTGGTCTGGCTGTTGTAGACATCCTGATAGATTGCATTGTTTTTGAGCAGGTTGGCGGGGGTGTCAAAGCCGCTGACCCTGCCGTTGTCAAGCACAAGGACCCGGTCCGCATTCTCAACGGAGGAGATGCGCTGGGCGATGATAAACACCGTCGTGCCGGGGATCTTCTCGGCAAAGGAGTGGCGGATCTTCGCATCCGTGGCGGTATCGACGGCGGAGGTCGAGTCATCGAGAATCAGGATACGGGGCTTTTTCAGCAGTGCGCGGGCAATGCAGAGGCGTTGCTTCTGGCCGCCCGAGACATTGTTGCCGCCCTGCTCGATGTGGGTCTGGTACTTATCGGGGAAGCGCTCGATAAACTCATCGGCACAGGCCTGCTTGCAGGCGTCCTCGATCTCGGCATCGGTGGCATCGGGGTTGCCCCAGCGCAGGTTGTCGGCAATCGTACCGCTGAACAGCTCGTTCTTCTGCAGCACCATGGCCACATTGTTGCGCAGCGTGTCCAGATCATAGCTGCGTACATCGACACCGCCGATGATGACGCGGCCCTCGGTCGCATCGTACAGGCGGGGCAGCAGCTGCACCAGACTGGACTTGGCCGAGCCGGTGCCGCCGATAATGCCGATGGTCTCGCCGGATTTGATTTCGAGGTCGATATCCTCCAGTGCCTTTTCGCCGTCCTTCTTATAGGCAAAGCTGACATGATCGAACTTGACCGAGCCGTCCTTGACCTCCATGACAGGGTCCGCACCATTCTTGAGGTCGGACTGCTCGTCCAGCACCTCGGCCACACGCCTTGCGGAGGCCATAGACATCGTGATCATGACAAAGACCATCGAGAGCATCATCAGGCTCATCAGGATGTTCATGCAGTAGCTCAGCATGCTCATCAGATCGCCGGTGGTGAAGGCGGTCGCGCCGGAGCTGACAATGAGCTGTGCGCCCAGCCAGGAGATCAGCAGGATGCAGCTGTAAACGGTCAGCTGCATGAGCGGGGCGTTCCATGCAAGGATCATCTCGGCGCGCATAAGCAGGCGGCGGACATTCTCGCTGGCCTTTTTGAACTTTTTGCCCTCAAAATCCTCGCGGACATAGGCCTTGACTACGCGGATGGCGGAGACATTCTCCTGCACGCTCTCGTTCAGGTCGTCATATTTGCGGAAGGCCTCGCTGAAATATTGGGTAGCGCGGCTCATGATAAAGACGAGCGCGCCGCCCAGCAGGATAACAGCGACCAGATAGATGCTTGCCAGCTCACGATTGATGGCAAAGGACATGATCAGCGCCACGATCATGCTGGCAGGCGCACGGATCGACATGCGCAGCAGCATCTGGTAGGCGTTCTGGATATTCGTCACATCGGTGGTCATGCGGGTGACAAGGCCCGCCGTGGAGTATTTGTCGATGTTGGCAAAGCTGAAGGTCTGGATGTTGCGGAACATTGCGCGGCGCAGGTTGCGGGCAAAGCCGGTGGCCGCATGTGAGCCGGCAACAGCGCCCAGAATACCGAACAGCAGGCCGAACAGCGCCGCCACGATCATCTGTGCGCCGACCGTGTAGATGACCTGCATATTGCCCGGCGTAACGCCGTTGTCAATGATGGATGCCATCAGTCTCGGGATGATCATTTCCATGATGACTTCCGCGATCATAAAGACCGGCGTCAGCACGGATACCAGCCGAAAGCCTTTTGTTTCGCGTCCGAGTGTTTTTAACAAGTGGTATTTCCCCTCTCTTGTGTTATATTTCCTTCTTCCAGGATATGCTGCGCGTTTTTCAGCGTCAGCTCCAGCACAGCGCGGGCCGCGGCAACCTGCTGCGGGTCAATGCCGGCCTGCAGATCATCCTCAAACTGTGCAATGCAGGCTTCGATCTGTTCATGGCAGGCACGGCCCTTATCAGTTGCCACCAGCCGCTTCAGGCGGGCGTCCTTCTCAACCGCGCAGCGGGTGATAAACCCGTCCTGCTCCATCCCCTGCAGCATTGCCGTCACGCTTGAGCGGCGGATATTGAACCACTGCTCAATATCGCGCTGGTAGACATCCCGCCCGCTGCGGTTGCCGCGGACAATGTCGCCCAGCACCATGCCCCGCACACCGGAAAGATCCGGGTTGACGCCGGAAATGCGGGCATCGAGCGCCCTGCGTATGACCCGCGCGGTCTGGTTCAGCAGCGCGCCGAAGTGAACATCGGCACAGCAGCCGCATTCATTTTGCGATTCAACGCACATTTCTTCCCTCCTGTTCTGATTTTCAAGCAAAAATCAGTTAGATTTCTAATTGTTCGCAATCTAACTGTTCGTTTGCGTACTTTACAAGTATAGCACAGGTTTGGGGAATGTCAAGAGGGATTTTCAGCTTGTGCCCGCGTAAAAAGGCTCCCCTTACAGGGGAGCTGGCCAAGCCTGCGAGGCCTGAGGGGCTTTTCCCGTTTGCCATCACCCTACACCGTTGGTTTTATACCGATATACGGCAGCGCCTTTTTCAGCACCTCGGCACAGACCGGGCCGGAGAGTGCGCCGCCGCTGGTGGTCCAGCTGTGGGGTTCGTCCAGACAGACCAGCACCGCAATTTTGGGGTCATCTATGGGCGCGACCGATACAAAGCTGGCGATGCGCGCCCCCTCGTTGGCGCTGTCCAGCTTCTGGCTGGTGCCGCTTTTACCGCCGACACGGTAGCCCACCACAGCCGCCTGCTTACCGGTGCCGCTGGTCACGACGCCCTCCATCAGGCGGCGCATCGTGGCCGAGGTTTCCTCGCTGATGACCTGCCGCTTCACCACAGGCTCTATCTCCTTTATGACTTGCCCGTCCGGTGCCGTGATTTTGCTGACGAGATACGGCTGCATCAGCTTCCCGCCGTTAACCACCGCGCAGACGGCCGTAAGCATCTGCAGGTAGCTCACCTTGCTGCTCTGCCCGAAGGAGCAGCTTGCCAGCTCCACCGGACCCATCCGGTCGGCGGTGTAGTACTCGCTGCGGCGTATCTCGCCCGGCAGATCGATGCCGGTCGGCGCCTGCAGTCCAAAGGCCGCGAAATAGTCGCAGAAGCGCTCCTTGCCAAGCCTCGCACCGATCTGGATAAAGCAGGGGTTGCAGCTGACGGCCAACCCCTTGGCAAAGGTCTCGCTGCCGTGGATATGGCCGTTGGCGCAGCGGAACCGTGTGCCCGCCACCGTGATCCTGCCCGCGCAGGTGAAATAGTCTGTAGCCTTGCAGGCACCGCTGTCCAGCGCCGCCGCAGCCGTAATAAGCTTGAACACACTGCCCGGCTCGTACAGGTCGCTGATGGCCTTGTTGCGCCACTGCGCCTGCTGTGCCCGCTGCAGGGCGGTGCTGCGTTCCTCGCCCTGCAGGGCGTTCACCGTGTCACGGGCTTCCTTGTTTATAAGGCTGCGCGGTGAGTTGGGGTCGTAGTCCGGCTGGCAGGACATTGCCAGCACCGCGCCGGTGTGTACATCCATGACGATGCCAACGCCCCGCTCGGCAACATGATGCTCGGCCACGGCGGCGGACAGCGCACTTTCCAGCCAGTGCTGGATCTGAGCGTTGATCGTAAGGGTCAGCGTGTTGCCGGGCACCGCATCCACAAGGGTCTGGTAGTGGGTGGGCATGTCGTAGCCCCATGCGTTTTTGGCGGTCAGGATGCGCCCGTTCTCCCCTGTCAGCTCGTCATTGTAGCGCAGCTCCAGCCCCCACAGCCCCGCATTGTCCACATCGGTAAAGCCGAGGATGCCGCCCATAAAATTTCCCTGCGGGTAGACGCGCTTGGTGTCCTGCCGGATCTGAACGCCCTGCACACCGTTGTCGCGGCACCAGTCCCGGACCGCATCGGCCATCGCCTTGTCCACGCGGCGGCGCAGCAGGCAATCGTTGGAGGTCCGCTGGCTGAATTTTGCCAGTGTTTCGGCGTAGTCCAGCTCCAGAATTTCGCTCAGCGCCCTTGCGGCAGGCTCCACGGCTTCGTCCGCCATCTCCCGCGGGGCAGCGCGGATTGTCCAGCAGGTCTCGCTGGCCGCAAGCAGCGTACCGTCCGCAGCGTAGATCTCTCCGCGTGCGGCAGGCAGCGTGGCCCCGCGCAGCTGCTGGTCTGCGGCGCGCAGCGCATAGCCGCCGGGGTCGCGCAGCATCAATACAAAAAGCCGCACCGCCAGCCCGCCCAGACACCCGACCGCCAGCACCGCCGCCAGTATCCGTGTGCGCAGGCGCATTTTTGTGTTCAGCTGCGGTGTGATATGACGCATAACACCAGCCCCCTTCCCCATACGATAAGCGTATGAGGACCCGACTGGCAAAATGCCGAATAATCGCGGAGAAGTTCTCCGTATTGACGATTGACCTTTTAAACAAAAAAGAGGTATACTGTTAATACTTAATTGTGACATTTAATTGTCAAAGTACGGAGCATTATTATAAGGAGGCAATCCCTATGGCTAGATTTACTTTACCCCGTGACCTTTACCACGGCCCCAATGCACTGGAGGCATTAAAGACCCTGCCCGGCAAGCGCGCCATGATCTGCGTTGGCGGCGGCTCCATGAAGCGTTTCGGCTTTCTGGATCGTGTGGAGGCTTACTTAAAGGAAGCCGGCATGGAGGTCGAGCTGTTTGAAGGCATCGAGCCCGATCCCTCCGTCACCACCGTCATGAAGGGTGCCGAGGCAATGCTGAAGTTTGAGCCCGACTGGATCGTAGCGATCGGCGGCGGCTCCCCCATCGATGCCGCCAAGGCAATGTGGATCAAGTATGAGTACCCCGAGATCACCTTTGAGGAGATGTGCAAGGTGTTCGGCATCCCGCCGCTGCGCCGCAAGGCACACTTCTGCGCCATCTCCTCCACCTCCGGCACTGCGACCGAGGTAACGGCCTTCTCGATCATCACCGACTATGACAAGGGCATCAAGTATCCCATCGCGGACTTTGAGATCACCCCCGATGTCGCCATCGTTGACCCCGAGCTGGCCCACACCATGCCCAAAAAGCTGGTCGCCCACACCGGTATGGACGCCATGACCCACGCGATCGAGGCGTATGTCTCCACCGCCAACTGCGACTTTACCGACCCGCTGGCCCTGCATGCCATTGAAATGATTCAGGCGGATCTCGTCGGCAGCTACAACGGCGATATGGAAAAGCGCGATGCCATGCACAATGCACAGTGTCTGGCCGGCATGGCCTTCTCGAACGCTTTGCTGGGCATCGTCCACAGCATGGCCCACAAGACCGGTGCCGCCTTTGCTGATTACGGCGCTCACATCATCCACGGTGCTGCCAACGCCATGTACCTGCCCAAGGTCATCGCCTTCAACGCCAAGGATCCCACCGCCAAGGCACGCTACGGCGTCATCGCCGACAAGATGCATCTGGGCGGCAGCAATGACGATGAGAAGGTCGCGCTGCTGATCAAATACCTGCGCGGCATGAATGACGACCTGAACATCCCGCACTGCATCGGCCACTACGGCCCCGACTCCTACCCCTGCGAGCAGGGCTTTGTCCCGGAGAATGTCTTCCTTGAGAGACTGCCCGAGATCGCCAAGAACGCCATCGCAGACGCCTGCACCGGCTCCAACCCGCGCCAGCCGAGTCAGGAAGAGATGGAAAAGCTGCTGAAGTGCTGCTACTACGACACCGAGGTCGATTTCTGATCATAACAAGCCCGCAGCTGCTTTTCTGCGCTGCGTGACCCCTGCCCCGGCCGCATAAAGCGGCCGGGGTTTTTGCACCCCACAAAAGTGGGCAATATCCTTGCGATTTGTTTTTTTGCGATTTTGGCTGCAAACACTGTCGTTACAAGCTTTTCCGCGCATTTTTTCCGCATGGCCCACCCATTGATTTCGCATACATTTTGCTGTATACTATCCATGTAAAGCCTATGCAAAACGCATGTAAAAAGGAGCAATACCATGGCAGTCACCGCAAAACCGCAGGCACCCATGTTTACCAGACGGGCGCTGTTTACACTGATCTGGCCCCTTCTGCTGGAGCAGACCCTCAGCGTCACGATGGGTATGGCCGACACCCTGATGGTTGCCGGCGTGGGCGAGGCTGCTGTCTCGAGTGTTTCGCTGGTCGACAGCCTGAACATTTTAATCATTCAGATCCTGTCCGCACTGGCCACCGGCGGCGCAGTCATTGCCAGCCAGTATCTGGGCCGCAAGGATACCGAAAACGCCGGGCGCAGCGCGGCCCAGCTGTACAGCGTGCTTGGCCTCTCGACTGTGACAATGGGCATCCTCTGCATGTTGCTCTCCCGCCCGATCCTGCGCGGCGTTTTCGGCAGCATTGATGAGGATGTCATGCGGTTTGCCCAGCAGTATTTCCTTATCAGCGCCGTGTCCTACCCTTTCATCGGCCTGTATAACGGCGGCGCGGCGCTGTTCCGTGCGCAGGGCAACAGCCGCATCAGTATGCTGGCCAGCCTTGTCATGAATGTCATCAACATTGCAGGCAACGCACTGCTGATCTACGGCTTCGGCATGGGGGTCATCGGCGCAGCACTGGCCACCCTGATCGGCCGTGTCTTTGCCGCCGTGTTTATCCTGTGGCAGAACCAGAAGCTCTGCAACCCGCTGCGGGTCCAAAGCCTTGCCGACCTGCGGCCGCGGCGCGCCCCCATTATGCAGATCCTCTCCATCGGCATCCCGTCCGGCCTTGAAAACGGCATGTTCCAGATCGGCAAGCTCTGCGTCAGCAGCCTGACCTCAACGCTGGGCACTTCGGCCATCGCGGCCAATGCCGTTGCCAACACGCTTTCAACGCTGGCAAACATCCCCGGCAATACGATGAGCCTTGCCATGATCCCCGTTGTCGGCCAATGTCTGGGCGCAGGCGAGAAAAAGCAGGCCAAGCGGTATGTGTTTTTGCTGATGGGCATTGCCATGGTCGGTCTGGCCGCTGCCAATGCCGCGCTGTTCTTCCTGATTCCCCTGCTCGTGGTCTGGTTCAACCTCTCGGCGGAGGCCTCCGCCCTCTGCACCATGGTCGTGCGCATGTTCAACATTGCCAGCGTCTTTTTCTGGGCCTGCAGCTTTACGCTGCCCAACGCCCTGCGCACCGGCGGCGATGCCAAATTCACCATGACGGTCAGCATCATAAGCATGTGGCTGTTCCGCGTTATTCTGAGCTATGTCTTTGTGCTGCAGTTCCATCTGGGGCTGGCCGGCGTCTGGCTGGGCATGTTCATCGACTGGCTCTGCCGCGACATCTGCTTTATCGCCCGCTTTATCAGCGGCAAGTGGATGGAGCATAAGGTCATATAAAAAACAAGCCTCCCCCGCCCGTGGTATGCGCAGTGCATATCACGGGCGGGGGAGGTTTTTTATGGGTCAGATTTTTCGGGCGGTCACTCGACCATATACTCAAAGTCGATACGGCCCAGCGCCACATCGGCGGCGGCCACCTGAATCTTCATCGAGGAGCCGAGCATCCAGCTCTTGCCGGTCAGCGGGTCGAGCATGCTCACCCCGTCAATGACCTGCGGCTCGCCCTTGCAGAGCTGCGCGGCAGGCACAAAGCCCTCGACCGTGTTCTCCAGCTCGACAAAGACGCCGCGCGGCGTAATGCCTGCGACCGTGCCGGTATAGACCTCGCCCAGATGGTTGTGCATATACTCGGCCTTATACAGATCCTCGACATCGCGCTCGATGCGAACGGCTGCAACCTCCTGCTTGCTGGACTTCTCGCTGGCCTGCTGGGCAAACTCGTTGAAGTCCTTCTGCAGCTGGCTGGCGGACGCACCAAGCAGCATCTCGCTCAAAATGCGATGGATGGCAAGGTCGGGATAGCGGCGGATGGGGCTGGTAAAGTGGGCATAGTCCGCCAGCACCAGACCGTAGTGACCAAGGGGCTGCGGTGCGTAGCGGGCCTTCTGCATACTGCGCAGGATGCCGGTATGGACCGGGATCTGGATGGGCTGGTCGCGGGTCTCATCGAGCAGGGCGGCCAGCTCCAGCTGTGTCGGAATGGGGTTCTTGAACTTGGCGTTCAGCCCGCAGGCCAGCAGCGTGGCGGACAGCTTTTCCATTTTTTCGGCATCGGGGGCCTCGTGTACACGGTAGACAAAGGGCACCTTGTTCGTGCGGCCCGCGTTGGCGGCGCACTGGTTGGCCAGCAGCATGAACTCCTCGATCATGCACTCGGAGGTGCCGCGGTCGCGCTTGACGATGTCCACGCAGCGGCCGTTCTCGTCCATGACAAGCTTTGCCTCGTTGGACTCAATGTCCATGCCGCCGCGGGCCTTGCGCAGCACAAGACGCTTGCGGTACAGCTCGTCCATGGCGGGCAGCTGGTCCAGCACGGCCTCATACTTGGTCCTGAGGTCAGTCAGGTCGGCGTCTGTTTCAGATTCCGGAGGCTCCAGCAGGGCGTTGATCTCCTTGTAGACGCCCTTGACGCGGCTGCAGATGACGCTCTTGACAAACTTGTAGCTACGGATCTCGCCGTTCTCGTCCAGACGCATCAGGCAGGAGAATGCCAGGCGATCCTCGCCCTCGTTCAGCGAGCAGATACCGTTGGACAGCTGGGTCGGCAGCATCGGAATGACCTTGTCGGCGTAGTAGATGCTGGTCGCACGCTCATAGGCCTCCTCGTCCAGCGCAGAGCCGGGGCGGACATAGTGGCTGACATCCGCGATGTGAACGCCCAGCTCATAGCCGTCCTCAAGCTTCTGCAGGCTGATGGCATCGTCAATATCCTTCGTCTCGGCAGAGTCGATCGTAAAGATGGGAATACCGCGCAGATCAAGACGTTTCGCCGCCTCGGTCGGGTCGATGACGGCGTTATCGTATGCGTGTGCCTCCTCCAGCACCTCCGGCGGGAATTCCTGCCGGACGTTGCGGCCGTAGAGGATCGCCTTGGCACACTCGGAGGCGTAGTCGGAGGAGCCGAACTTTTCGACCACGGCGGCACGGTGGTCACTGTGGCGGTTGCCGCGGTGGGTGATGAGGAAGCCGACCTTATCACCCAGATGTACACCCTCGCTCCCCTGCTTGGCCAGCAGGAACTTCACATCGCGGCAGCCGTCCGGCTCAACCGCCATGCGGCCGTCCTCAGACAGGCAGACCGTACCCGCAAAGCGGTTGTTGGGGACAGTGACCTCCACGACCTCACCCTCAGAGGAGCCCTCCACACGGGGATGGTCGAACAGCTTGACATTGATCTTGTCGTTGGGCATCGCGCCGTGCAGTGCGCGCCCCGGGATGAAGATGTCGCCCTCGCCGTCATCGCGGCTGGCAAAGCCGAAGCGGGCTGCCAGCTTGACCAGCGTGCAGGGAATGGCCGCCGGGGCGTTTGTATTCTCATAGGTGGCAAAGCCCGGCACATAGGTGCCGTTGCGCATCGACAGCTCGCCGGTGGCGACCATAGCCGATACGCTGGTGCGCAGGCGGGAATTGTCCACCTGCAGGTTATTCTGCAGCTCACGCAGCGTCATGGGGCGGCGCTTGACTGCGTTTAAAATACTTTTCTGTAACGGTGTCATGTGTACTCCTTTAATTTACGCCGCACCGCCGTCCGGCGGTGCCCTTCCGATATACTCCCACAAAAAACGGCCCGCCGGGGCGCTGCTTGCAAAGCTGACGCGCTTGGCGGACCCATTTTGTTTCTTTGCTTACCCTGCGAGCATCACAGGCGTGCGCTCAGGACGCAGACGACCAGCGTAACGACGAAGAAAACAACGCCGCAAACCTTGGTCAGCTTAGCCAGCTTGGCGTCCACGCCGCGCTCACGGCCGGCAGCCATCGTAGCAGAGCTTTCGCCCATGATAGCGCCGGACAGGCCCTGACCCTTCTGCTCCTGCGCGAGGGTAAAGACGATGATCAACAGGGACACGACGACGAGGACGACGCCGAGAGCGATCTCATACCAGTTCATTGCTTAGCACTCCTTCTATTTCTATCCACGCCGCCATGGCGCGAAAAGTCTCATGCACCGTACAGTATAGCATAGTTTTCTGTGCGTTGCAAGCGCTTTTTTCGCGTTTTTAAAGCAATTCAGTTCTGAAAGGCAATTTTCTCCCCCTGCACCAGCGGATAGCGCACCAGCCGGGTGCCGTCCAGATCCTCACGGTGCATATCCACAGCCGTGATCTGGTGGTTACCGTAGGTCGTGTAGTAGTAAATTCCCTTGTCGGCGTTGCAGCAGCTTGTATACAGCGTGATCTCATACTTGCCACCGTCCAGCTCGCAGCAGCCGCGCTGCTGTTCGACCGCGTGCAGAATGTGGAAGAACTGCCCCACACTCTCGGTTTCGCTGTCACCGGATTTCGAGTTCATCTTGACAAATGCCGCCCGCACAAAGCGGGACTGGCTGGACAGGTCCCCCGGCAGGCCCAGCCCGCCCAGCCCGCGGCTGTAGACCGGCAGGTCAAGGCCGGCCGCAAAGGTGTTGGCGGGCGTAGCCGGTGAGAGCGCACGGTAGTTGTTCAGCGCAAAAAGCTGCTGCGGAAAGGGCGGGTTGTTTGTCAGCACACCCACGGGGTTGTCATAGATATGCAGCCCATCGGCGGTGGATTCCACCGTAATGCTGCCGGTCTTGTCGGCCACAAGCCAGTGCAGCTGGGCCAGCGGCAGCTGGTCACTGAACGGAATATTTACAATGTTGGCCTTCTCCAGCAGGGCGCGGGCCTCTGCCAGCGTTGCACAGCTGCCCAGCAGCCAGGGGATCAGCTCAAATTGGGTGATGTTGTTTTTACCGTCTGCCGCCGGGTGGTAGACGGCGTTGCCCACAAAGTTCAGCCCGGCAACGCCGAGGCCCTTTTCATTGATGGCATCGTAATACAGCGGGTACTCCCCTGCCACATAGGCCATGCCGATCATGGCATACCTTGTGCGGAAATCCCCCATGCAGCGCAGGGCAAACGGATAGCTGCGCGGCGTGACCGTGACTTCATCCCCATAGGAGAATTCATAGTCAAGATTGCGTCCGAAATAGAAATCTGCTGTCTTATAAGTTGCTGCGGTACACATGGCAAATGCCCCTTTCCTATTTCCTGATACGGCTAGTGTAGCACGCCGGGGCCGGATAATCCACCATAAATTGTAAACAATCCGGCCGGCAGCCGCTCTTACAGGCCGGCAACCGAGTCGATCGGCATCGACATAAAGATCCCCTGCGCCGCACTGTGCATACCGCAGCTTTCGCCCAAGGATTGCATAAGGGCCACCTTGTTGGCGGATTCCGTCAGAACCAGAACGATTTCCTTTTCATCCTGCACGCTCAGTCCCCAAAAGCCGGTCGCCTCCTCATTGCCGATGCGCCGGCTGCGGATGACGGTGCCGCCGGTGGCACCCGCCGCACGAACCGCCTTCATCACATCATCGCTGAAACCGCTGTTCACGATCGCTGCAACCAGAGAGTGTTTCGTTTCAGACATACTGTTTTCTTCCTTTCCGCTGGTATTCAGAACATCCTTGCCTGCATCGTGGTCCAGAATACGCAAGATCATGTTGTTTGCACCGTTCAAAGGGATCGTAAAAGCAATGCCGGTGTTGGCTTTGTGCAGCTGCAATTCCGTGTAGAGCTTTTCCATCAAAATCGGGGACAAATGCTTCGGGACCATGCTGACGAGAACACTTTTGTCAATGCTGCCAAGGCCGAGCATATCCATGATCTCGCTGGAGGCCGTCCCCTCGGCATTGAAGCGGTATTGCAGCGGCAGCGCCCCTTTCTTGAACATCTCGGCTGCGTGCTCCGCCAGCTTCGGCGTTGTGATCAGCACCAGCAGCTGAAATGACACTTTCTTCTCATGCTCCATTTTAGTCGCCCTCCTCAAGATCAACGATCATGTCGCAGTCATCGGCGATAGCAGCCGTCACGGTCTGCGTCCGCTTGGCGGTTTTCAGCTTGTATACCAGCCCCATAAGCTGGATGGCAATCAGCGGCGTCAGGGCAACCAGCGCAACAACACCGAACGCATCGGTCATCAGGTTGCCGCCGAGTGCCTCACATACGCCGATGCTGAGCGGCAGCAAAAAGGTCGAGGTCATCGGGCCGCTGGCAACGCCGCCGGAGTCAAACGCAATGCCGATAAAGATATCCGGCACCATACGGGACAGCACCAGCGCAATGATGTACCCAGGGATGACAAACCACTGGATGGATATGCCGGTCAGCACGCGCAGCATGGCCAGACCGACACTGGCTGCCACACCGATCTGCATACAGCGGTTCATCATTTTGACTGAGATGGCGCCGTTTGTGACGGCCTCCACCTGATGGTTCAGCACCTGAATGGCAGGCTCTGCCTTGACGATGTAGTAGCCGATCAGCGCACCGATGGGAACCAGAATCCAGCGCAACGATAGCCCTGCCAGTTCCTTGCCAAGGTAGGCGCCAACGGGTGCAAACCCGACATTGGCACCGCACAAAAACAGCACCAGCCCAATATAGGTATACCCAAAGCCGACGATGATGCGCTTGATTTGCATCCCATGGTAGCGGTGGGTCAGCCATTGGAAAATCAAAAACACCCAGAGGATCGGCACCAGTGAAAGAAGCACCTCCCTGGCGTAGAGCGGCAGCCCCTGCGCAAACACCCGGGCAACATCTTGCGTGGTGACAACGGTGGCAACATCGGTAAGGGTGTAGGCCGCCTCGGTCGGCTTAAAGAAACAGCCGAGGATCAGCACCGCCAGAATCGGCCCCACGCTGGAAAGCGCCACCAGACCGAAGCTGTCATTTGCCGCATTTTTATCGCTGCGCACCGAGGCCAGCCCGACACCCATGGCCATAATAAAAGGTACGGTCATCGGGCCGGTGGTGACGCCGCCGGAGTCGAAGGCCACTGCCAAGAACTCCTTGGGCACAAAAGCAGACACCAGAATGAGTGCCAGATAGCAAACGATCAGCAGCATCGACAGACTGATCTTATAGCGGATACGCACGATGGCCAGCGCCAGAAACAGCCCCACGCCGACAGCCACCGTCATGATCAACACCATGTTCGGCACAGACGGCACCTGCCCCGCAAGGACCTGCAGGTCCGGCTCCGACACGGTAATGATGACGCCCATGAGAAACCCTGTCAGCAGGACTGTAAGCAGTTTTTTCATTTTGGAGATCTGCACGCCAACGCCTTCGCCGAGCGGCGTCATCGCCATCTCTGCACCGAGCTGGAAAAAGCCCATGCCAACGATCAGCATCAGGGCTCCCGTCAGGAACATGACTACGCTTCCCAGCTCCATCGGGATCACAAAGATGCTGAGCATCAGGACGATCCCGGTGATCGGAAGCACGGCAGAGAGCGACTCTCTGATTTTTTCTTTCAGTTTTACATTCAATTCTACGCCCACCTTTCAACAGAGAGTTGTTTTTTGCACAGTGCCTTCGGGGGCGCCGCATTCCCCCAAAAGCACGCCATTTTGTATATTTGCGTGCTCACGCAAATATCATTATTTATATTTTACACTACAACCGCCCCCGCCGCAAGTTCTCTGCGGCAACTGTATTCATTCCGGGTTTCCTGAATTGCCGCTCTGGTATCGGCGCATAAAAATTTCCCGGTAACGAAAGTGGAAATCACCGGGAGAAGGAGAAGCAAAAAACGCTGCAAGCCCCGAAAAAGGCTTGCAGCGCTGCTGTGGCGTCCCAGAGAGGATTTGAACCTCCGGCCCCACGCTTAGGAGGCGTGTGCTCTATCCAGCTGAGCTACTGAGACTGATATTCAGTTTTTTGGGTGTCATGTAAAGGTGCTATGACAAGGCTATTATACCCGCTTCCACCGCAAATTGCAAGTGCGCAAGGGAATAAAACCCTGTCGGGGCAGCACTGTAAAATGCAGCTGGCGTGGTTGCATTTTACAGTGCTGAAACAAAGAAAAAGTCGCGGCAATATACTTGCCACGACTCTTTTGGTGGGAGCTGGTGGATTCGAACCACCGAAGCATTAAGCAGCAGATTTACAGTCTGTCCCCATTGGCCACTCGGGAAAGCTCCCATATTCAGTTTGTAGCCGCCGTGTCTCCCGGCGACGTATGTTATTATAGCAGAGGGCTTTTCAAAATGCAAGCCTTTTTTTGATTTTTTTTGTGATTTTTTGAAAAAAGCACGTTTTCATCACAGCATCGAGCAAAAACTTTTCTTGACATACAGTTGCAGTAAGCGTACATTTATAATAGTAGTATAAATACAGCATTGGGAGGTTTTTACTATGGCGATTCGTGTTGGCATCCTGACTTCCGGCGGCGACTGCCCCGGCCTGAACGCTACCCTGCGCGGCGTGGCCAAGGCGCTGTATCACCGGATGGGCGATAAAGTTGAGATCGTTGGCATTATGAACGGCTATGACGGCCTGATCAACGGCAACTACCGCGAGATGTCCCCCGACGAGTTCTCCGGCATCCTGACCGTGGGCGGCACCATCCTGGGCACCAAGCGCACCCCCTTTAAAAAGATGCGCGTGGTCGAAGACGACAAGGTGGACAAGGTCGCCGCGATGAAGAAAAACTACCGCGCTGCCAAGCTGGACTGCCTGCTCTGCCTGGGCGGCAACGGCACCCACAAGACCGCGAACCTGCTCAGCCAGGAAGGACTGAACATCATCGGCCTGCCTAAGACCATCGACAACGACATCTACGGCACCGATGTGACCTTCGGCTTCCACACTGCCGTGGATATTGCCACCGAGGTCATTGACCGCATCCACACCACCGCCGGCAGCCACAGCCGCGTAATGTGCATTGAAATCATGGGCAACAAGGCCGGCTGGCTGACGCTGTACTCCGGCATTGCGGGCGGCGCAGACATCATCCTGCTGCCGGAACTGCCCTACGACATCAAGAAGGTCGCCGCTGCTGTCGAGAACCGCGCCAAGGCGGGCAAAAACTTCTCGATTTTGGCCGTGGCCGAGGGTGCCTTCTCCACCGAGGAGGCCAAGATGAAGCGCAAGGAGTGGACCGCCAAGCGCGCCGAGGCCGGTTACACCACCGCCACCGCCCGCATTGCGAAGCAGGTCGAGGAATTGACCGGCGCCGAGACCCGCATCTGCGTGCCCGGCCACATGCAGCGCGGCGGCAGCCCCAGCGCCTACGACCGCGTGCTGGCCACCCAGTTCGGCTCCTACGCAGCCGGCCTTGTGGCAGACGAGCATTACGGCGTGACCGTCGCCATGGTGAACCGCCATGTGACCGCCAACCCGCTTGCCGACATTGCGGGCAAGACCCGCGGCGTGCCCGGCGACTGCGACATGCTGAATGTCGCCCGCGCCATGGGCATCAGTTTGGGCTGATTCTCTACCCGCACAAACCCTTTTACTGCTCTGCTTTCTGCCCCTGCCCTTTGTGGCGGGGGCAGCTTTTGTATATGGCATCCCTGCGCAAAAAAGGCCGCTCCCATTTGAGAGCGGCCTTTGCCATATACAAGTTTATTCTGCGGTGTAGTCCTTTTTGAGCAGGCTTAAAATCACGGCGCCGACAGCGGAACCGGCGACGAGGGCCACCACATAGAGCAGTGCGTGGTCAACAACCGGGAATACAAAGATACCGCCGTGCGGGGCGCGCAGCGCACAGCCGAACACCATGGACAGTGCGCCGGACAAAGCCGAGCCGATAATGCAGCTGGGCAAAACACGCAGCGGATCCGTGGCCGCATACGGGATTGCGCCCTCGGAGACGAAGCAGAGGCCCATGACATAGTTGACGATGCCGTTGCGGCGCTCATCGGGGCTCCACTTTTTGGGGCAGAAGGTGGTGGACAGCGCGATTGCGATGGGCGGGACCATGCCGCCGACCATGACCGCCGCCATGACCTCATAGTTGCCGGAAGCCAGCGCCGCCGTGCCGAACACATAGGCTGCCTTGTTGAAGGGGCCGCCCATATCCACGCTCATCATACCGGCCACGATCGCACCCAGCAGAATCTTGGAGCTGCCGCCCAGCGCGTTCAGCCAGTCACTCATGGCCGTGTTAATGATGCCCATCAGCGGATTGATGCCGCACATAACCAGACCGATGACCAGAATACCGCCCAGCGGGTAGATCAGCATCGGGCGGATGCCGTTCAGGCTGGTGGGCAGCTTCTCGGTGATGTTCTTGAGGAACTGCACAATGTAGCCCGCCGCAAAGCCGGCCAGCAGCGCCGCGAGGAAACCGCCGGAGATGCCGGTCGTATCACCGGAAGCAAGGCCCGCAAAGTTTGTGCCGTTCATTGCCAGCACGCCGCCCACAAAACCGACCGCCAGACCCGGACGGTCGGCGATGGACATTGCGATAAAGCCCGCAAGGATCGGCAGCATATAGCCGAACGCCGCACCGCCCACCGTCTTGAAGAAGGCGGCCACCGGGGTGTTCATGCCGAAGTTGGACGGGTTGATGCTGTAATCATCCAGCAGAAAGGCCAGCGCGATCATGATGCCGCCGCCCACCACAAAGGGCAGCATGTGGGAAACACCGTTCATCAGGTGCTTGTACAGGCTGTGCGCCACCGTGTCGCCGGCACCGCCCGCGCTCTGGCTCTGCGCCGCGCCGCCCTTGGCATGGAATATGGGTGCCTCGCCGTGGGCGATCTTCTTGATCAGCTCCTCCGGCTTATGGATGCCGTCATCCACGCGGGCAAACAGCACCGGCTTGCCGTCAAAGCGGGCGGTCTCAACATTTTTGTCCGCCGCAATGATGATGCCGTCACAGGCGGCAATCTCCTCGGCCGTCAAAATATTCTTTGCACCGTCAGAGCCGTTGGTCTCGACCTTGGTGGGCAGGCCCAGCTTATCCCCTGTCTTGGTCAGGGCCTCGGCCGCCATGTAGGTGTGGGCAATGCCATTGGGGCAGGCTGTCACGGCCAGCACGCGGTAGCCGTTCTGGGGGATCTCCTGCTCGGTAAAGCTCTCCTCGCCGAACTGGGCGTCCTCCTGTGCGTCAATGGCATCAAGGAAGGCGGCAGGTGTCTTGGCGGCGCGCAGCTTCTCAACAAAATCCTCGTTCATGAGCATCTGCATCATCCGGGCCAGCATGTCGATATGCAGGCTGCCGTTTTCCGGTGCGGCAATTGCAAACAGCAGGTCCGTCTTGCCGTCATCGTCCGCATTATACTGCACCGGCTCGCTCAGGCGCAGGGCCGCCAGACTGGGCCGTGTGACACAGGCCGTGCGGGCATGGGGCACCGTGATGCCGTTGTCCACATAGGTGGATGCCTCGGCCTCGCGGGCATAGAGGGCTTTTTTGTAGGCGTCCTTGTCGGTGATGTTGCCATGGGTCGCCTGCAGATCAACGAGCTTGTCGATGATGGCAGCCTGATCCGGGGCTGCGACATCCAGCGCGATGGACTGCGCAGTGAACAGTTCCGTAATACGCATAAGACAGTTCTCCTTCAATTATAATGTATGTTTGTATAGGGGCGAACTGCCCCGGAGGGGTCAAGACCCCCTCCCTACAAACTGAGGTTTATGGGTGCCTTGTAGGGAGCGGTCTTGACCGCTCCGCAAAAGCCGCTTACTCCATCGTCTTGAGCAGCTTATCAATGTCCGCCTTTGTCGCCAGACCCAGACTAAACGCGGTGGCACTGCCGCAGGCGGTGCCAAGACGCAGCGCAGCCTCATAATCTCCGCCGCTCTGCTGGTAGCCCGCCACAAAGCCGGCCACCATGCTGTCCCCTGCGCCGACACTGTTGACAACTTTGCCCTTGGGGCAGCCGATGCGGTGCACGCCGCCCTGCTCATCCAGCAGCAGGGCGCCGTCCCCTGCCATGCTGACCAGCACATTGCGCGCACCTTTATCCTGCATCATCTTTGCCGCCGCTGCGATTTCCCTGTCGGTGGTCAGCTTTACACCGGTGATCTCGCTCAGCTCATGGTTGTTCGGCTTGATGAGGAACGGACGGTAGCGCAGCACATTCACGAGCAGGTCGCGGGTGGCATCCACGACCGCGCGGACGCCGCGGCCCTCGAGCCGGGCCAGAATCCGCTCATAGGTGGTCTGCGCCAGACTTGCGGGAATGCTGCCTGCCAGCACCAGAATATCGTCCTGCTGCAGGCGGTCAAGCTTTTCCTCCAGCGCCTGCATTGCGTCCTCAGGGATGTCGGGGCCGGCACCGTTCAGCTCGGTCTCCTGCCCCGCCTTGATCTTGACATTGATGCGGGTCATTCCCTTTGCAAGGCGGACGAAGTCTGTTTTCAGCCCCTGTGCAGCAAGGCCGCGCTCCAGCCATGCGCCGGTCTCACCCGCCACAAAGCCGAGCGCCACGCTCTCACAGCCAAGCTGTGCCAGCACACCGGACACATTGATGCCCTTGCCGCCCAGCACACAGTCCTCGCCGCTGGCGCGGTTCACATCGCCGACCCGCAGCTCTCTGTCAAGCCGCACAACATAGTCAATCGCCGGGTTGAAGGTTACGGTGTAGATCATCGCTCTGTCTCCTTTACAAGTGTCAGTTGGCCGTATTTCGGATCAGGGCAGCGATTGGTCAGGATCGCGGCATCGCGAAGCGCGCTGATGACGGCCGGATAGATGCGCCCGAACTTTGAATCATCCGTCAGGAACCATGTCTGCCGGGCGCGGCGGATCGCGGCGGCCTTGACGGCGGCTTCCTCGGGGTCAGGGGTCGTAAAGCCCGCATCCATCGCCACACCGTTGGCCCCCATAAATGCCTTGGTAAAATTGAACTGCTGCAGCGCCGTGACAGCCGCTGCGCCGATGATAGCCTCGGTCCGGGGGCGCAGCAGCCCGCCCGGCAGGCAGACATGGCAGCTTTTCTGCGCCAGCAGCCGCGCATGGGCAATGCCGTTGGTCACATAATGCGCCTCAAGCGCGGGGCCGTTCAGCGCCCGGACCATCGCCAGCGTTGAGGTGCCCGCATCAACATAGACGAAATCCTCGGCATTGATCAGCGCTGCCGCTGCCTCGGCGATGCTCTGCTTCTGGCTGACGGCCAGCGACTCCTTGGCAGCCATCGTCGGCTCGTCCGCCAAAAACTGGCCGTTCGGCAGCGTTGCGCCGCCGTGGACCTTATTCAGCCGGCCCTGCCGGTCAAGCTCGGTCAAATCGCGGCGGATCGTGGATTCACTGGCGTTCAGCGCCTCACAGAGCTCCTGAACGGTGGCAGTGCGTTTTTCTGTCAGGAGATCTAAAATCAGTGCAAAGCGTTCTTCTGCTAACATAAGCAGCTCCTTTCCCGGTCTTATGCTTGACCGTTTTTGGTGTTTTGTGATGTTTTCTGATTGATTGTATCTGTATTATACCACACCTTTCGTCAAAATCAATCAGTTTCAGTCATTTTCTCTCACCAAAAATCATGGTTGTATTTTGTGCATCCTGCACAAAACAAAAAGCCTCCCTCTGTGAGGGAGGCATCGCGTGTTGAAAAGCCTTCTTGCCTGCTGGTGGTTCGGCTTACACAAACAGCTCAATGGCAAACACCAGTGCGCAGCAGATGACTGACACAGGGAACAGCCCTGCACCGCACCATGCTGCGATGATGCCTGCCGCCAGAGCAGCCGCACCCGAGATCGGCGTCTGGGTAGCGCGGATGATGGCCGGGAAGGTCATGACCGCCAGCGTCACATAGGGCACATAGTACAAAAACGACTGGATAAAGCGATTTTTGATAGGCTTGCGGATCAGCGTAAGCGGCAGGATGCGGATGGCATAGGATACCAGTGCCATAACGGCAATGTAAATGTAGTTATTCATTGTCGCCCACCTCCTCCTGTGCCGGCACCGGGAACAGCACCGCTGCTGCGCCGGAGATCAGCACCGTCAGCAGGATCGTGCGGGTGCCGTCAGACAGGGCCGCAACGCCCGGCAGGTAGCTGCAGGCGAAGCTGAGCACAAAGCTGAGCAGCACCAGCGCCGCCACAACGCGGTCCTTGCGCGCCGGGGGAATGATGATGGCCAGAAACATACCGTAAAGCGCCACGCTCAGCGCACTGACGACCCGCAGCGGCAGGGCGTTGCCTGCCACGATGCCCAGCGCCGTGCCGATCGCCCACGCCGGGGCTGCCAGCAGGATCGCACCGTAGGTGTAGCAGGGGTTTAAGTATCCGGGCCTCGCAATCGTGATTCCGAACAGCTCATCCGTGACATCGTACCCGATGAGCAGCCGATGAAAAAACGGTGTCTCGGGCGAAAAGCGCTGAGCCAGCGCACAGCTCATCAAAAGATACCGTGCGTTGGCGATCAGGGTGATGATGGCCACCTCCAGATAGGTAGCCTTGGCGGCGATCAGCGTAAAAGCCGCATACTCCCCCGCCGAGGCATTGTTCAAAAGGCTGGCCCAAAAGCCCTGCATCGGCGTCAGGCCCGCATTCCGGGCCGCAATGCCCAGTGAGAACGAAACCGCAAAATATCCCAGCGCAATCGGAAACCCGTCCCGTATACCGTCACAGAATACCCTGCGGCTGAACTGTATGGATTCCTTCATCTTATATACCTTCCTTTCACCGGATTTTATTATAGCGCAGGGCCAAGGGAAAAGAAAGGGCTGCGCAAATTTTTTCTGCTTTGCAATGTTGACCCCTGCTGCCTCGTACTCTACAATGAAAGTGAAGGGGGTCTTTTCCATCAACCGCGACGCCATCAAAATGCTTGCCATGTTCACCATGCTGCTCAATCACATTGCAAACGCCCTTCTGCCCGCCGGGCAGCCGCTGACGAATCTGTTTTTGTTCATCGGCTACTTTACCGCCGTGACGATGTGCTATTTCCTTGTGGAGGGATACGGCTACACCCGCTCCAAGCGGAACTACGCTGCACGGCTGCTGGTTTTTGCACTTCTTGCGCAGCTCCCCTACCAACTGGCTTTTCCGGAGTACGGCATGGCGGGGTTTGTGCAGTTCAATATGCTGTTCACGCTGCTGCTCTGCTTTTTGGTGCTGCTGGTGCAGGAGAAGGTACACGACCGTGTGCTGCGCGGCGTCTGTATTGTCCTGCTGATCTGCGCCTCTCTTTTCTGTGACTGGGCCCTGCTGGCACCCATCTTTACGCTGCTGTTCTCGTGGGCAAAGGACACGCCCGCGCGCAAAAAAGCCGACTTTGCCACAGCGGCGCTGCTGTACGGCGGCATGGCCGGGCTGGGCAGCGGTTCTTTGGCAGATGCCCTCGGCTGCGCGGTGCCGATCTTAGTGTCCGGCTTCGTCATCCTGTACCTTTATAACGGAAAGCGGGCCGTCAGGGGCCGCACCTTTTATAAGTGGTTTTTCTATGCGTTTTATCCCACCCATCTGTTGATTCTGGGGCTTCTCCGCCTCTTTGCGTGATATTTGCCGTATGCGCCGCAGCCTACCGCTGTTGGGGCTTGACGCCTGTACCCTTCGTGTATTATAATAGGTAGGCTATAAGAACGAGGTGTTGCGCAGTTGGTAGCGCGCGTGGTTTGGGACCACGAGGCCGCAGGTTCGAGTCCTGTCACC
>ENA-UPTB01000758-UPTB01000758.1-human-gut-metagenome-genome-assembly--contig:-NODE-758-length-32253-cov-58.127455_pt1 | contig 32253 bp, 28 predicted proteins | sample MGYA00250046_ERZ773369 | MGnify/ENA primary metagenome ERZ773369 (study PRJEB29103, sample SAMN06111938) | human gut metagenome | biome: human gut; feature: ankylosing spondylitis patient; material... | reverse complement strand
CTGTTCGCCCATTAAAGTGGCACGCGAGCTGGGTTCAGAACGTCGTGAGACAGTTCGGTCTCTATCTATCGTGGGCGCAGGAGTTTTGAGTGGTGCTGTCACTAGTACGAGAGGACCGTGACGGACAGACCTCCGGTGTACCGGTTGTGCCGCCAGGCGCACCGCCGGGTATCCGCGTCTGGATCGGATAAGCGCTGAAAGCATCTAAGTGCGAAGCTTTCCACGAGATTAGAACTCCATTGAGGGTCGTCGCAGACGACGACGTTGATAGGGCGCAGGTGTAAAGACGGCGACGTCAAAGCCGAGCGCTACTAATTGCCCGAGAGCTTTCGCTTTCCGGCACACACTTTCAGTTGTATTGCAACTGTCAATTCTACAGGACAAGATGTCTGTAACATTACGCATGTCCCCCATATCAGGTGGCGACAGCGGCGGGGTTCCACCTCTTCCCATTCCGAACAGAGAAGTTAAGCCCGCTTGCGCCGATGGTACTGCAATGCAATGTGGGAGAGTAGGTAACCGCCTTTTTTCACTTTAAAGCTTGAATCCTCCGGAAGAGCAATCCTCCGGAGGATTTTTTTTGCGTCTGTACGCATCAGAGGCTTCCTTGGTCCTCATGCACGTCATGTATGTTTTCACGAGGCGATAATTGAATTGTCCAGACAATTACCAGATGGTTTTTGCATGCAGAAACAGACGGAAGTGACTGAATTATAGACACTTCCGAATATGGGACCAGATGGTTGACGGTTTTGGGGAAAAAGTGGTTTTGAGGAGTTTTTCATATTCTTGACTTCGGCGAGTATTTTGTTTGTTGGTTTGGCATCCATGTCACATACTTATCTCATTATATTGTTTTTGATACTTCAGTATGTGTACTTTTCTTTAGAATTTATCCAGAATGAATAAATCTCTAAGACTATAATCTATTTTCTTTCTTCATTATTTTCCTTTTTTCATATAATTATTTACCTTTGTGGAAAATATTAAAAACACATGGATATCTTAAAGGAAAGGATTATTCAGGATGGCAAATGCTATCCTGGAGGAATTTTGAAAGTTGACAGTTTTATCAACCATCAGATGGACCCTAATCTCATGATGGATGTGGCTAAGGAGTTTGTTCGTCTCTTTGATGGATTGAATATCAACAAGATCGTTACCATTGAGGCAAGTGGTATCGCTCCGGCCATCCTTGTCGGATATTTGAAGCAGTTGCCTGTGGTTTTCATCAAAAAGAAACAGCCTAAGACTATGGATAATATGCTTTCAACTGTCGTCCATTCTTTCACCAAAGATAGAGATTATACTGTCTGCATCAGCAATTCCTTTTTGACCCCTGATGACCATGTGCTCTTCATCGACGACTTCCTTGCCAATGGCAATGCTGCAAATGGTGTGATAGACCTATGCAAGATGTCAGGAGCAACAATCGAGGCGATGGGATTCATAATCGAGAAGGCTTTCCAGCATGGCGGAGATTTCCTTCGCGAACACAATATCCGATATGAGGCTTTGGCTACTGTGGAGAGTCTTGATGACTGTAAGATATTGCTGAAATAATTTTTTTCTGCACTTGTCTTCAACGACTGTTTAAGATGTTCTTATATTGTTCAATATTTCTCTGGACAGGTAATTCTGACAATTATTACTTCTAATATTTCAAAATCCGCATATGGCACAACATAATGATTTCGGTAAATGGGGAGAAGATCTCGCTGTACATTATCTTTCTGAGAAGGGATATGCCATATTGGAGAGAGATTGGAGATATGGTCATAAGGATATTGACATCATTGCAATTTCTGATGACACGCTTGTATTTGTGGAAGTGAAGACAAGGAGAAACGACACCTTCATGCGGCCGGAGCAGTCTGTCGACTGGAAGAAGATAAAGAACATCACTCTTGCAGCCAATCATTACGTAAAGATGAATGGTATCGACCTGCAGATCAGATTTGATATCATTTCGATTGTGGCAAAGGGAACAGATGGCAAATGCAGTATAGATCATATTGAAAGTGCTTTCTTGCCTTATTATTTCAGATAATGCGGTATACAGCTCTTTCAAGAACTATATTGAACGATTCTGTAACAGCGTGTGGAATGCTATTTCAAGAACAACATAGAACTAATAATATTTGAGGATTAATATTGGAAAGAATAAAGGTTATAGAACTTGACTCCGTAGACTCTACAAACCGTTATCTTCATGACTATGACGGTGAGGAGGGTGAGCTGATGACAGTAGTCGTTAGCAGGAACCAGACAGCCGGTCGTGGACACGGTGATAATAAATGGGAGAGCGAGGATGGCAAGAACCTTACGTTCAGCGTGAAGGTACATCCTGAGAATCTGCCAGCCAATAGTCAGTATGTCATGCTCGAAGCAATGGCTCTCGCCATCCGTTCCGCTTTGGATGCGGAAGTGAAGAGCGTGAGGAGCTGGTCGATGTTGGAAGACTACGACTTTATGTTCGGCAGGTCGGTGGCAAGCGGAACTGACTGTCGCGGTTTCACCATCAAATGGCCCAATGACATATATTGGGACGATCTTAAGATCAGCGGCACGCTTTCAGAATGTGAGATAAACAGTAGTGGAGTGAAGAGCTGCATCATCGGCAGCGGCATCAATGTGAATCAGCGAGAATTCGTCAGCGATGCTCCAAATCCCGTTTCTCTGTCACAGATAATGCGCCGCACGGTGCCGTTGAAGAAAGTCTTCGAGGCAGTGCTCGCCAAGTTTGAGCATTATCTCGCCATTGTCAATGCGGGCGAGTATGCAAAATTGAAGGAAGAGTATATGGGTGTTCTCTACCGTCGTTACGGTTCCTATGGATATATAGATGGCGACGGCGAGTTTTATGCTCGTATTGAGGATGTTGGTCAGAACGGGCATATCATGTTGCGCAGAGACGACGGGAAGCTTTCTGAATACGAGTTCAAGGAAGTGAAATTCAAATTGAAACAAAGATAGAATATAAAAATCAAACATAACATGGCAAAGTATAATAGAATCCTTTTGAAGCTCAGCGGCGAGAGTCTTATGGGCAAGCAGAATTATGGTATCGACGTGGAACGTCTCAACGACTATGCGCGCCAGATCAAGGAAGTGTATGAGATGGGAGTACAGATAGGAATCGTCATCGGCGGCGGAAACATCTTCCGTGGACTCAGCGGTGCCGGGAAGGGCTTCGACCGTGTGAAAGGCGACCAGATGGGAATGTGTGCCACTGTCATCAATTCCCTCGCCCTCAGTTCCGCCCTCGGAGCTGTAGGTGTGAAGACCAAGGTGCTCACAGCTATCCGCATGGAGCCTATCGGCGAGTTCTACAACAAGTGGAAGGCTATCGAGGCAATGGAGGCAGGATATGTATGTATTTTCTCAGCAGGAACGGGAAGTCCGTATTTCACCACCGATACCGGTTCTTCACTCCGTGGAATAGAGATTGAGGCCGACGTGATGCTCAAGGGGACAAGAGTAGACGGTATCTATACCGCTGACCCGGAGAAAGATCCTACAGCTACCAAGTTCAGCGAGATTACCTACGACGAGATCTACACTCGCGGTCTGAAGGTCATGGACCTTACTGCTACAACAATGTGCAAGGAGAACAACCTGCCGATATATGTGTTCAACATGGACATCGTGGGCAACCTGAAGAAAGTGATGGACGGAGAGCAGATCGGTACACTCGTGCACAACTGATACAGAATGTCATAAGATCAAACTGTGATAGTAGCTGTGTCTTGCCATATGTCCATGATGATGGCATGACACAGCTGCTTTGGCTTTAGTCAGAAATCCCGGAGATTCTAATTGTCAATCGGGCTTAATCCCTAAAACGGTCATTCGACCGTCTTATATAATATTGTATAAAACAATCTAACGGGCATTTGGGATAAACGGCAATCCCCCATCTGACTGCCGAATTAGATTCATATTCATGTAAACGACAAATAATGATGGAGACATATTTGATAATAGCAATAGTGGCGTCTGTAGCCGTGCTTTTCATCGGCTACTATTTGGGAAGTAAAGGCAAGAACGCCAATTCGCCAGACAATTCCCAACTTCTTGACAATATGCGTGAACAGATTGCATCCCTTGAAGCCAGGCTGAAAGAGAAAGACAGTACCGTAGCCCGTATGACCGATGAGATTCGCGGACTCACCTCTCAAAGGGATGTGCAGAAAGCCAAGGCCGACAACGCCGTGCAGACCATCGCCATGCAGAAAGAAGATTTCGAGAACCAGCTCCGTAGGCAGAAAGAGCAGCATGATGTGCTCCTTGCCGACCATAAGACTTCGTATGAAAAGCAGATTGCAGAACTGAGAATTTCATACGACCGGCAGGTTGCCGAGCTTAGGGATAACTTCAACACACAGCTCGCCCAGACCAAGGAGAGCGCCGAGAAACAGATTGAGGCCCTGAAGACAATGAACCGTGAGCAGGTGGACAGTCAGCTGAAGCTGATAAAGGAACAGATGCAGACCACCTCTGAAGAGGTGCTGAAGCGTAGACAAGACGAACTCGGCGAGAGGAACAAAGAGCAGGTGTCGAAAATCATCGACCCTCTGCAGCAGAGTCTGAAAGACATGCAGGAAGCCTTCAACAAGTCTAAGCTCCAGCAGAACGAAGCCCTCACGCGTCTTGACGAAACGATAAAGATAAACATGCAGAAGAGTGCCGCCCTGGGCGAGACCGCCGACAGGCTGACCCGTGCGCTCACCGGTGAGGTGAAGGTGCAGGGAAATTTCGGCGAGCTGAAACTCAAGCAGCTTCTCGAAGACCTGGAACTCAAGGAAGGCGAGCAGTTTGATACCCAGGAAACGCTCCGCGACAAGGCAGGACGATCAGCCAGAGGCGACGACGGAAAGGGACTGGTGCCCGACTTCATCCTGCATTTCCCCAACAACCGTCACGTCGTGGTAGACTCAAAGATGTCGCTCACCGACTACGAGCGCTATATGAATGCCGCCGACGGCACACCGGAAAAGTCGGAATATCTCAAGGCACATATTGCGAGTGTTAGGGCTCAGGTGCGCCGACTTGCCCGTAAGGAATACACCAAATTCCTGCCCGACGGATACAACAAGCTAAATTTCGCCATCATGTACGTGCCGATAGAAGGTGCTCTCAACCTTGCTCTGCTCAATGATGACACCCTGTGGCGCGAGGCATACGACGAGGGCGTGATGATTCTCGGTCCGCAGACCATGTATATGAACCTACGTGTGTTGGAGATGATGTGGACACAGGTGAGACAGCTCAAGAACCAGCAGGTGATGATTGACGCCGCCAACCAAGTGATAGACCGTGTACAGGATTTCGGAGTGCGCTTCATGGATGTGGAGACGAGCATGAACGACACTATAAAGAAGATGACCAAACTGAAGATCACTACCGCCGACAGCGGTCCGAGCATCATAACGGCAGCGCGAAAGCTGCTCAAGGCAGGAGCTAAGGAAAACCAGCGCAAGAAGACACTTGCCGAAATGGACGAGTCTATATACATAGAGTCTGACGACGCTCCATTGCTCGCCCATCGTCAGGCTGGTGATGCCGATGTGGCAGCGGCAGACAATGAAACAGACAATAACTCACATACACCGACTGGCAACGAGGAGGCGGACTCATGAAATACATTCTTGCCATAGACTCATTCAAGGGATGCCTGTCGTCGGTCGAAGTGGAGACGGCATTGGCAGAAACCCTCTGCCGTGAGGGAATAGAGACAGTCTGTCTGCCGATGTCAGACGGAGGCGACGGGATGCTCCATGCCTTCACTGCAGCCCTCGGCGGAACATTGGAGCCGGTGTATATCCACGAACAGATGATGCGTCGGGTGGATGCCCAATATGGCATTGCGCCCGACGGCACGGCGATAATAGAGGTGGCACAGGCATGTGGACTGAATCTCGTAAAGGAGGATGAGCGCAATCCGATGCGTGCCACCACGTATGGAGTGGGGGAGTTGCTGTCGAGAGCCATAAAGCGGGGCTGCCGCAATTTCATTATCGGACTGGGCGGCACGGGGACGAGCGATGCAGGAATAGGAATGATTCGTGCGCTCGTGGATATCTTTGCCCGTAGCAAGAATTTCGATGAGGCGATGAAGACGGAACTTGGCGAATGTAGGTTCACTCTCGCTTCCGATGTAACCAATCCTCTTTGCGGTGAGAACGGTGCAGCCTATGTTTATGCTCCGCAGAAGGGAGCAACACCAGAGATGGTGGAACAGCTCGACCGCCGTGCCCGTCTCTTTGCAGGGAAATCAGCTTTGCATTTCGGTTTCGACAAGTCAAACGAACCGGGAGCCGGAGCTGCCGGAGGGTTGGGCTATGCCTTCATGCAATATCTCGGAGCAGAGATGAAGTCGGGTGCCGACCTGCTCTTGGACCTCACGGACTTCAATGAAAAGATAAAAGATGCTGATTTGATAATAACAGGTGAAGGAAGTGCCGACCGCCAGACCTTGATGGGCAAGCTTCCGCAGCGTATCCTGTTGCGTGGAAAGCAGTTGGGGGTACTCGTAGGACTTGTAGCCGGCGGAGTGGAAGACAAGGACGAACTTCTTTCCGCAGGCTTCTCCTTTGTAGAAAGCATAACGCCGGAAGGCATGCCGTTGGAAGAGGCAATAAAAAAAGAAGTGGCATTCTGCAACCTCCGTCACTTTGCCGCTTCTCTTATTTAAAACTTAATTTCCGTTGTCGTCTTTCTCGCCAAGTGTGAACTCATCGTTATAGTATCTGAAGCGTAGGCCTATGTTTTACGAGTCAAAAGTATATGTTTTTTGCCTCGTGAATTATAGGCTGGATAATCTTCTGGATATACCCTGTCAGGCAATGCCCAACAGTTCAATTTCGAACACGAGCGTGGAACCGCCCGGTATTCCCGGCTGTGAGAATTTGCCGTAGCCTTTCTCCGCCGGTATGTACACCTCCCATTTGTCGCCCACACACATCTGCTGCATGGCGATAATCCATCCATCGATGAGGTCGCAGAGGCGCACGGCGAGCGGTGCACCGCCGAGCGAGGAGTCGAATTTCTTGCCGTTTATCGTGCGTCCCGTATAGTGGGCGGTCACGATGCTGCGCCTCGACGGGTGTCGCCCGTCGCCGAGTCCCTCCTTCAATACCTTATAATATATGCCTCCGGGAATCTCCCTGACCCCCTCTTCCTTTGCTTTCTCCAATAGCCATTCTTTGTTGACTTTGGCATATTCCAGTTTCTTCATGTTTTCTTATTTCCTATTTCAGAAGTTTCACTACGTTTTCAAGACTAATGCCAGTCATTGTCGAAATCTGCTCCTCTGTCATTCCTTTGGCAAACAACGCTTTAGCCATATTGCGTAGCTGTTCATCCTTCAAAGTCAACTGTTCGCTCTGCTGTGACAACTGTTCGCTCTGCTGTGACAACTGTTCGCTCTGCTGCGACAACTGTTCGCTCTGCTGCGACAACTGTTCGCTCTGCTGCGACAACTGTTCGCTTTGCTGTGACAACTGCTGCTCTTGTTCCTTGAGCATTTTGTCGCGCTGCATTATAGCTGTATCACGGTCTTCAATGGCTTTGTAGTATTCATCCTCTACATTCATGTCCTGACGCATCTCTGAATTTGCGGCAGCAGCTGTGAGCTTATGCAGCACGTACAGCATGTCGCTGTCATCAGCATACTTGTCTTCGTCTATTTTAAGTACCTGTTGCGTGTCGCCCTCAACTTGGGTCTGGTCGAACACGCTGAGCACCTTCTCAAGTCTGTTGTTCACATTGCCATGCAGAAGAGGAATCTGCACAATAATGCTATTGTGGGTCAGACTTTCCACAAAAGGCTCTTCATTGACGTCGGCCACGACGTTTCCGTTATAGTCAAACACGTCATGATTGACATATACTATCGGTTCCTTGATGTTGCCCACCTTGTGACCGAGGAGATAAACAGCTACCATCGGGTAGGCAAAGCCTTTCTCATCGGCTTCGCGCATGTTGTTCTTGTTGCTGTATTGGGCTCCGAGATATTGGCGGAAACGCAGGGTCTCGGTGTTGAGCCATGTCTTCTGCAGCTCTATCAGAACAATGCGGTCCTTTATCGCACCGCCTTCGCGCTCACGCACCGTCGCCGCAAAATCTATGCGGAACATAGACAGGGTGTCGCGTGTGGTGTTGCTGTATTCATGTGGACGCACCGTCACGTGGATCACTTCTTTCTTCAGCAAAGCCGACAGTATGGTCTTGGCTATGCGCTCGTCTTCCATGAGATATTTGAACACGGAGTCGTAAATCGGATTGGCTACATGTATAATCATAACGTTCTGTTTTGTTTCATTTACAAAAGTAGATAAAAAATCCGAATAATGAGTCTCTGTTGCTTAAAAAACGCCCCTAATTCGTCAAAAGGTATTCTGCTTATTCCACTTCCTCGAAGTCCACATATTCTCCTTCGTCTTGGGTGAATATGCGGCGGTTTATCTCGTCTTCGGTGCGGCGGTCTTCTATCACGTCGCCAGTCGTAGTGGTGTAGCGGCGTGAGGAACTGGCATTGCCAGAGGTTTGGCTGTTGCCTGTGTTAGGGCTGCTCCCGAATCCGTTACGAGAAGTGCCGTTTCCGAATCCGCCTTGTGCATTGTCGCCGAATGGGTTGTTGCCGTTCCACTGTTTGTTGAGATCGTCGAATTGCTTTTTCACTTTGTGTATCTGTCTGAATATCACAAAGAGTTTTATTGCACCCCTTATTCCCCAGTAGATTAAGAAGAAGAGTATGATGTATAATAGCAGTTCCATGTTGAGATGTTTTGGTGAGTACTGTCGTTATGCCGCTCTCTCCCTTACCTTGAATAATGACGATATTCGCATAGGGGTGAGCAGTCGCTTCTGTCTTTGGACCGGCAAATATGATGCCATTTGACCGGCAGAGGGTGTTCCTATGCCTTCGGGTCGTTGGCAGGGGCGGTTTTCTTTGCTGTCTTGTTCACGCAAACCGACAGAATGACATACCATGCTATTATTATGGCGAATGCCGAGAGTTGGAAAAAGGCTATCAGCGGGATGCAGGTTATGATGAATAAGTATTTCACTTCGTTTCCTTTCCATCCCCAGTTTTTGAATTTCAATGCGAACATCGGTATTTCGGCAATCAGTATGTAGCTGGTCAGCAGTACCATTGCCATTACGATGAACACGTTGTATGGCGAAGCCTCCAGCAGGTCTCTTGCTCCCACGATGAGCGATCCCCAGAACAGGGCATTGGCAGGTGTCGGCAGTCCGATGAACGATGTGGTCTGTCGGGTGTCGAGGTTGAACTTCGCGAGTCTGAGCGCTGAGAATGCCGCCATTATGTATGCGAAGTATGGCAGGTATTGCCGCAGCGGTTCGAGAGTGGCGGGATAGTCCATCACGGCAAGTTCGGCGAACACCATAGTTGCCGGTGCTACTCCGAACGTGATGTCGTCGGCGAGCGAGTCCAGTTCTTTTCCTATCGGCGACGACACTCCGAGCAGTCTTGCGCTCATGCCGTCGAAGAAGTCGAACACGGCACCTATGATTATCCACAACAGAGCCAGTTCAGGGCGGTTTACGAATGCGAAAGATGTGGCTATGCAGCCTGATATGAGGTTGCAGCAGGTTATGGTGTTTGGTATGTTTTTGGTGATGAAGTTTGCCATTTCTTTTTCTCCTTCCTTTTGTTTCGTTGTTTTGTTTGTTGTTTTTCTCTATGATGGGTTCTTGTCTGCAGGTCTGGCGGATGAGGCTTGGTGATTGCTCTTTTCGTGTTCCGCGTATTTGCCGTTGCCTTCTATATGGCGTTGTTGTCCGCCATTCTTTATAAAAACAAACCATAGACTCTTGCAGCCCGGCCTTTGGCGTAGGGTCATGAGTCTATGGCTTTATGGTTTCCTCATCATGTGTGTGCTCTTATTTGAGCTTTGCGATGACGGTCTTGTCTCCGGTGGTGCTTTGTCCCATCTTCACGCACACCTCCGTGCCTAGCGGCAGATATACATCCACTCTTGAACCGAATTTGATGAATCCAAGATGCTCGTCGATGTAGCAGTCTTCTTCCGGCTTCGCGTATGTCACGATTCTTCGTGCCACGGCTCCCGCAATCTGTCTGCACAGGATTTCCGTGCCGTCTTCGGTCTCAAGCATTATGTCAGCGTGCTCATTCTCCTCGCTTGCTTTCGGTAGCCATGCCTTGTGGAAGTTTCCGTTCTGATGGTGAACGAATTTCACTTTGCCGTCAACGGGAAACCAGTTGGCATGCACGTTGAAAAGGCTCATGAATATGCTTATCATTAGTCGCTTGTCGTGGAAATAAGTGTTTTCCTCAACCTCTTCGATAACCACAATCTTTCCGTCGGCAGGTGCTACTACCACCTTGTCGGTGTCGCCCTCGAAATATCTTTTTGGGCAGCGGAAAAAGTTCAGCACTATGGCATAGACGATTCCGAAGACGCCGACGAAGCTCCAGAAAGCCGCTTTGCAGTCTACATAGAACCAGAGTATTGCAGCGACGGCGACGACGAAAATCGCCCCGTAGAGCAGTGTGTCTGTTCCTTCTCTATGTATTCTTACGTACTTCAGTTTTTTTATTTTCTTACCCATAGTATTTCGTCGTAAAATAGAAGCTTGTTTTTAAAGCATCTGCAAAGATACCGCTTTTTTGCGTATTTCGCAAATTTTGTTCTTATTCTTTTGCCATTTCATGGATAAAGCGTAACTTTGAGCCACTTTTATAGCAAAAAGTAAAACAGAAAACTTAACCACCTTATACTCAGCGATGCAGGATTTCATACATTTACACGTACATACATATTACAGTATCCTTGACGGGCAGTCGAGCGTATCGAAGCTCGTGGACAAGGCCGTTGCCAACGGCATGAAGGGAATGGCGATAACCGACCACGGCGACATGTTCGGAATCAAGGAGCTGTTCAACTATTGCAACAAGGTGAACGGCAAGCTCCGCGACGAGGGCAAGCCTGAATTCAAACCCATCTTCGGTTGCGAGATGTATGTGGCGCGCCGCAAGAAGTCAGACCGCAGCGACCCAAAGGTGGACAAGAGCGGCTACCACCTGATAGTGCTCGCCAAGAACTACAACGGATACAAGAACCTGATAAAGCTCGTTTCCCGTGCATGGGTAGACGGATTCTACATGCGTCCGCGAACCGACCGCGAGGACCTGGAGAGATATCATGAAGACCTCATCGTGTGTTCGGCATGTATCGCCGGCGAGGTGCCGGCAAAAATCCTGCGCGACGACATCGAGGGAGCACGTGAGGCGATAGAGTGGTATAAGCGGGTGTTTGGCGACGACTACTATCTGGAGCTGCAGCGGCACGAAGTGAAAGATCCCAACCAGAGGGCAAACCGAGAGACATTCCCGCTGCAGCAGAAGGCGAACAGGGTGATACTGCAGCTTGCCAAAGAATACGGCATAAAGGTGGTATGTACCAACGACGCCCATTTCGTGGACAAAGACAATGCCGAGGCACATGACCATCTGCTGTGTCTATCCACCGGCCACGACCTCGATGACCCCAACCGTATGCTCTACTCCAAGCAGGAGTGGTTCAAGACCCGTGAGGAGATGAACGAGGTGTTTGCCGATGTGCCGGAGGCGCTGTCTAACACAATTGAGATTCTCGACAAGGTGGAGACATACTCCATCGACCATGCCCCCATCATGCCATTCTTCCCCATCCCCAAAGAATTCGGAACAGAGGAAGACACACGCCGCAACATCACGCCGGAACAACTATACCATGAGTTCACCTCAGACGAGAACGGCGAGAATCCGCTGCCGAAAGATGAGGCAGACAAGAAGATAAAAAAGCTGGGAGGCATCGACAAGCTTTATAGGATAAAGTTTGAGGCAGACTATCTTGCCAAGCTCGCCTACGACGGAGCAAAGGAACGCTACGGCGATCCGTTGTCGAAGGAAGTGCACGAACGAGTGAAGTTCGAGCTGCATATCATGAAGACGATGGGATTTCCGGGATACTTCCTCATCGTGCAGGATTTCATCAACTCGGCACGCGACGAGCTGGGAGTGATGGTGGGACCGGGACGTGGATCGGCAGCAGGATCCGTCGTGGCATACTGTCTGGGCATCACCAAGATAGACCCGATGAAATACGACCTGCTGTTTGAGCGTTTCCTCAACCCCGACCGTATATCGCTCCCCGATATCGATACCGACTTCGACGATGACGGACGAGGCAAGGTGTTGGAATGGGTGGAAGACAAATATGGCCACGACAAGGTGGCGCATATCATCACATACGGAACGATGGCGACGAAGAACGCCATCAAAGACGTGGCGCGAGTGGAGAAAGTGCCGCTTGCCGAGGTGAACGCCCTCTGCAAGCAGATACCTGACAAACTGTCGGATTCAGAAGGAAACTCGCTGAAGATGAACCTTCCGAACGCCATCAAATGCGTGCCGGCGCTGAGAGAGGCAGAGGCTTCTCCAGACCCGCGAATGCGCAACACCATAACTTATGCCAAGATGCTTGAGGGCACTGTGCGTGGCACAGGTATCCATGCCTGTGGCACCATCATCTGCCGCGACGCCATCAGCGACTGGGTGCCGGTGTCAACGGCAGAAGACAAGTCGGACCCCGGCCACAAACTGCTCTGTACGCAATACGACGGACACGTGATTGAGGAGACCGGACTCATCAAGATGGACTTCCTCGGACTGAAGACCCTATCCATCCTGAAAGAGGCAGTGGAGAACGTGAAGCTTCACCGGGGCATAGACATAGACCTCGATACTATCCCTATCGACGACCCGCAGACATATCAGCTATACAGCGAAGGACGCACCATCGGAACTTTCCAGTTTGAGTCTGCCGGAATGCAGAAATACCTGCGCGAGCTGCATCCCACGACATTCGAGGACATCATCGCCATGAACGCTCTCTACCGTCCGGGACCAATGGACTATATCCCATCCTTCATCGCCCGTAAGAACGGCAAGGAAGAGATAAAATACGATATCCCTTGCATGGAGAAATACCTGAAAGACACCTACGGCATCACGGTGTATCAGGAGCAGGTGATGCTTCTCTCCCGTCAGCTCGCCGACTTCACCCGAGGCCAGAGCGACGCCCTGCGTAAGGCGATGGGAAAGAAGAAGAAAGCCATCGTAGACCAGATGAAGCCGATGTTCATCGAGGGCGGAAAGAAAAACGGCCACGACCCGAAGGTGCTCGAGAAAATATGGGCAGACTGGGAGAAGTTCGCCAGCTACGCCTTCAATAAGTCGCATGCCACCTGCTACTCATGGGTGGCATATCAGACGGCATATCTCAAGGCACACTATCCTGCCGAATACATGGCTGCCAACATGAGCCGGAACCTTGCCAACATCACCGAAATCACGAAACTCATGGATGAGTGTAAGGCGATGGGAATAGAGACCCTCGGACCCGACGTGAACGAGAGCCGCAACAAGTTCAGCGTGAACAAAGGCGGAGCCATCCGTTTCGGACTCGCCGCCATCAAGGGAATGGGAGCGGCAGCTGCCGAATCGCTGATTGCCGAGAGAGAGAAAAACGGACCTTACAAGGATATCTTCGACTTTGTGCAGCGAGTGAACCTCAGCGCCTGCAACCGCAAATGCTTCGAGAGCTTGGCGCTCAGCGGAGGCTTCGACAGCTTCGGTATAGACCGTGAACGATATTTCGCACAGAACGAGAAGGGAGAAAACTTCTTCGATACGCTGCTGCGTTTCGGACAGGCATACCAGGTGTCAAAGCAGCAGGCAAGCAACAACCTCTTCAGTATGTTTGCTGATGAAGAAGTGGAAATCGCAACGCCCAAGATTCCTGAGTGTGAACGGTGGAGCGACATAGAGAGACTCAACCGCGAGCGCGACCTCGTGGGCATCTATCTCTCGGCGCATCCTCTCGACAGCTATGCCGTGGTGCTCGAAAACCTTTGCAACACGAAATGTCCGGAGGTGGCAGACAAAAAGGAACTGATGGACCGTGGCGACATCACCGTAGGAGGTATCGTGACCAACGTCCGCGAGTCGATGACAAAGAAAGGTAAACCATGTGGCTTTGTCATGCTCGAAGATTTTGAAGGCTCTGGTGAGATTGCTCTTTTCGGAGAGACGTGGGGACGTTGGAGGGGAATGTTCTCCATCGGGGCATCGGTGTATATCAAGGCACAGATAACCCAGATATATGCCGGCAGCAACTTCTATGATTTCAATATCTCCGATATTCAGTATCTGCAGACCGTGAAGGACAAACGTATCGAGAAGCTCACCATAGTCATCGATTCGCATAAAATATCCACTACGCTCGTCACAGACCTGTGTCAGAAACTCTCAGCTGATCCAGGCCCGACGCATGTCTATGTGCAGCTCGACAGCATTGAAGACCGTCGCAGCATCACCATGCGCTCGAAGGGCATGAGTGTGAACGTGACTAAAGATCTGTTGTCTTTCATCAAGGAGAACGAAGCGTTGGAATATCATATAAATTGAAAAATATTGATAAAAAGCTTCGCATCTCATAAAAAAGAGCTAAATTTGTGGCGCAATTTGAATGCAGGTCATACGCGGGGCTGTGGCAACCCATGGAAAGCACCTTGGATAAACAGGGAAATGCCGGTTGTGGCAGCCAGGGGTGATGACATGCGGAGTATGAAAGACATCCTTAGAATTTAATAACAAGAACAATAAAACAAAAATAAAATGGAAGTAACAATCACCTCAGAGAACTTTGAGAGTTTGAAGAATGGCGAGCAGCCATTAGTAGTGGATTTCTGGGCAACATGGTGTGGACCATGCCGTGCCATCGCTCCTTTCGTGGCAGAGCTTGCAGAGGAGTACGACGGCAAGGTAGTAGTAGGCAAGTGTGACGTTGAGGCTAACGACGACATCGCTATGGAGTATGGCATCCGCAACATCCCGACTCTGCTGTTCATCAAGAACGGCGAGGTCGTAGACCGTCTCGTTGGCGGACAGTCTAAGTCTGCTATCCAGAAGAAGTTCGAGACTCTGCTCTAAGCAGATTGTAATGCTCCTTTGCCTGTCGGTATTTTAGACTGGCTGGGCTGGAGAAAAGGAATTATCGTTCCATATCGCTGTTGATATAGCGGTATGGAACGATTTTCTTTTTCCTGTAAATTATTTAGTCAATATGCTTGTAAATGTAAATATTTTGTCCTATCTTTGCATTTGAATAAAAAATGGCTGTCATACTATGGCTTTACGTATAGTATGACATATAGGATTTGGATTTGATCGGGTAAATATAGGTGGGCTTTTAAGGTAAAAGCAACAACCGTCGGTAGCATTCATAACGTTGCTTCCGGTGGTTTTTTATTTTGGCCGATTTTTTTTAAACCCAAATCGGTCGTTAGGGCTTGCTTGGATTTTGATTTTTAGAAGAGTGGATTTTGGTTGGCTTTTAATGAGTAATAGCAAGCTATTGCGAATTAAAAACGGACAAAAGACGCCTTATAAAAAGCAAAAGACTGCAAGCAGTTATAAAATATCACATTTAACGGCCTAATGACCGTTTTGGGTTAAAACCATTGGCGGCATCACGCACACTTGAAATATTCTGACATAATTATATTAATGAAGATTGATGATAACAAATGATTTTATCTGAAAACCCCATAAATATGAATCTAAAAACAATAGAACAATTACTGCAAAACGCTCAGATTATATTACAGAAAGATAAGGCTGAGAAGAAAGAGCATGAGGCCAGAGGTGAATATTTCAATGTTTTTGAAAATTTACACTTTACGCGTCCAGAGGAGCATCTGCATACACCTATCCTACGGATGCTTCTTGATAAGAATGCCAATCATGGTGTAGGAGATCGCTTTTTAAAGGCTTTTATAGATATGGTTGTACGGAAATTGAATCCTAATTTTCAATATGATGTTACCTCAAGCAATATTGAATATAAAGACAAATATATTGGTGAAATAAAAATATCAGAAGATGGAAAGTCAACAGGAGGAGAGATTGATATCTTTATTAATGATGATAAAGGACATGCTATCATCATAGAAAACAAATTTGACAGATATGGCAATCCTGCCCAGGAACAACCAAGGCAACTTGAACGATATTACAATTACGGAAAGGAACAGTATGGGGAGAACTTTATCTTGATCTATCTCACGCCTTCCGGTCAAAGTGCCTCTGAGTATTCTACTGGTCCTAATAAAATAGCATACCATACTCTGAGTTATGATCCATCTGATAAAAAGCCCAATATTATATCTTGGCTCAATAAGTGTTTGGAAATATCTAAACACTGCCCTCGCATTCATGAAGTAATAAAACAATACATAACCTATATAATGAATACAAGACAGATTATGGAAGATAAATATCAAAAAGAATTATTAGAGCTGTTGCTTGCACCAAAAAATATAGATGCGACTCTTGGAATCTTACGTAATGTACAAAATATTAAAGAGACAATAAGAAGAGAGTTCTGCAATGAGTTGCTGTCTTTGGCTGGTGAATATGGTCTTGAACTTAGAGAACCATATGATACAAATATTGTTACTTGGGATAAAGATAATGGGTGGATGGTTTTCGTAGGAAAAAATAAGCATCAATCACAGGTTGGATTTGTGGTTGGAAATTTCTCAAGAACAGATCAAAACTATGGCGGAATGTTATATGGGTTATCTATTATTAATGGGGATTATTCAAATATAGAAGATTTGAAGAATATCTTTAAGATAAAATCAACCATTCCTGATGAGCAATCTTTGTTCTCTGTAGAGAAAGATCCTTCTAAACTTGGTGATAAATGGAATGAATTTCCTTTCGGATTTTCGTATTTATGTGGTGAAAATAGAGACTGGAATAAAAAATGGTATGATTGGGATGACCTTCAGACTTTGGAAGATATGCGCAATGGTAAACTGCTTAAATTCATGAGAAGCCGCTTTGAAATACTAAAAAAGAATGGTGTCATAGAAAAGCTATAGAGTGACCTAATATTATTTCATTATAAAATGGAGTTGTGCCCACAGTTGGCATAGCTCCTTTTTATTTTTGCACCATATTTTGATTAAAAGGTATAAGCATTAATAATATGGAAAAAATCGCACTTGAATCTTTGCGACTGATAGCAGCAGATTTTGTTAGTCAGCAAGTAATCGATGAGCTTTGCTCTGAAGGAATATATTCAATAAAGAGCAGCCCAAATGTACATGTCAATGTTGTGTTGGTGTCTACCGACAAAGGAGCCGATAACGTTAATGAAATCTTAGAAACACATGCACGTGCAAGAAGAAATGTTGTAATAAAAATGAATCCAGAACTCAGTATCAAAGAAGAATCTGACATTTTCTCTATATTGTCTTTTCTTGCAGATAGCAATCCATACATAGAATTGAAAAAGTTTCTGCAACTGTATGATATATGTATAGAGAAGCATAGTATGGTATGCTTTGATTTGTCTGATTTCTTAATACTTATAAGAGGAAGGAACGTAATATCTACCCACTCGTATGTGTATAAAAAAGACATAACAGATGCTCTTGCACATCTAAAGTCTATATGTATAAAAGAAAATGGCAGATATCTTTTGGCAATTACCATAGCTAACTATGACAATAATGAGATGGAGAAGATGATGCTTCCTGTAAGTGACTATATGGAAACCTTCCCGGATAAGAGCATATTTCATTTTACGATCACGGAAGCTATACCGAAAACATTAACTTTATTCACGTCAATACCTTTGTAGCAGTATGACCAAAAAAGACACACCGGAGCAATATCTTTGCAGTCGAAACGTTATCTATATAAATGTAATATACGAATATGGCACTGAACCAAACCAATAAGCTCGTGTGGATTGTGGAGACCATTTATCGGGCACATAAGATTTCATTCGAGGAACTGAACCGCCGTTGGATGGACAATGTTGACTTGAGCAGAGGTGAGGAGATGTTGAAGCGTACTTTCCACAAGTGGAAGTGGAATATCTTCGACACCTTCGGATTGTCGATAGACTGCGAAAAGACCGCTCCATATAGGTATTACATCGCCAATGAGGATGACATGAAGAGTGGAAGTATTGGAAATTGGCTGCTCAGTACGCTATCGGTAAGTAATTTTCTCCTTGAAAGCAAATCAATCAAGAACAGGATTATCCTTGAAGACGTGCCCAGTGGCAGGGAATATTTGGAGCAAATCATCGATGCGATGAAGAAGAACCGCTTCATTCATATCAACTATTTCAACTACTGGAAAGGTGACACACACGACCATTATGTGATGCCGTTATGCGTAAAGCTATTCCGTCAACGCTGGTATTTGTTGGGGCGTAATTGGCCTGCAGGTTATGATCTCGTCTTTTGTCTCGACCGCATACATGACTTCCGTCTTTCGAGCCACACGTTTGAATATCCAGAAGAGTTCAATCCACAGGAATACTTCAATGGTTGTATAGGTGTAATTCCTGGCGATGGCACCGACATTGAGAAGGTAAAAATCAAGGTCAGTGCCAGTCAGGCTAACTACTTGCGCGACCTTCCTCTGCATGAGTCGCAACAAGAGACAGAGCAAACAGATGAATACAGCATCTTTGAATTGCATGTCCGCCCGACATTCGACTTCCAACAGGAACTGCTATGGAATGGTGAAAACCTTGAAGTGCTCGAACCGCTTTGGCTACGTAAGGAGATTGCAGGAAAAGTAAATAGGATGTGGAACAAGTATAAGGAATAATGTTAGATATGATATCATTATTGATAATGGAGATAGACAAGTTATATTAGATACTCTATCTGAATCTCTTTGTTAAGCTGAAGAGGTTGCTATAATGACAAATAAAGAAAATGAGCTAAAAAAGAAAACTTATGGGAAAGAATATTTCACTTAAATCAATAGTTGATTTTAAAAACGACAATATCCACTTCTTTATTCCCAGCTATCAGCGAGGGTATAGGTGGAAAAGCCGACAAGTCAGTCAGCTGATAGATGATATTGACTCTTTTAGTCCCACCGAATCCACTCCTTTCTATTTTCTCCAGGCATTAGCTGTTGCTAAAGATACAGAGAATAATAGAGTAAATGTAGTGGATGGACAACAGCGACTTACCACGTTAAAGCTGATACTCGGTGAGGAAAGTGGCGAATTACCAATTGACTATGCCCGTGAGGCGAACCAGGCTCTCGATAAGTATTTCATGAATATGGCCAAAGACGTTATTGAGGAAAAATTGGTTAAGATTGGACCCGAAAGAAGAACCGAATTCTGCAAAAAGATTAAAGAGTGTTGCAAATTTCTCTACTATGAAGTTGAAAAGGCTAAAGAATTGTCCACATTCAACGATCTTAATAGCGGTAAAATTCCAGCAAAAGATTCAGAATTGGTAAAATGCGTCATGCTGACTTTAGGAAATGACGAGACATCGAATGTAACGAAAGCGCGTGCTGACGAATGGGACGATATTGAACGCATGCTTAATAACAATAGTTTTTTTTCATTCATAACGCCACGTAATACCTGGAAAGAAGATGATGAAATGACTGTTCTGTTGCGCTATGCAGGATTAATTCCAACGAAGACAGAACAAGAGGAAGAGGTTTTTCCTTTTCTTACAAGAATTCTTGACGAACTGAAGACCAAATCGCGTGTAACGATATGGAAAATGATATACTCGGCATTCTATCGTTTGTCAGAATGGTATAACGACCCTCTTATGTATCATGCTTTTGGAGCTGTTGTTCACAGAAGAGGAAATAATGAATCTGTTTTTAAAATAAATAATGATAATCATATTTTGGACATCATAGAAGGTATGGCAAGATATCAACCTAAATCGGATAAAGATGACTTTAAGAATTGGGATAGCGGATTGTTCAACTATCTTCTGCTGAGCAATGCGGCTCTCTGTTGGGAGAGATGGCCTTATCGTTATAGCTTTGAGAAACATCGTCAAGTGGATGTCTGGACAATGGAACACATATTTGCAAGAAATCAAAAAGACCTTAACGAAAGCGAGTTTAAAGATTGGTTAGGAGAAAAATATTCGCCTCAAAAGTTTGAGGATTACCAAAAAGAATGCAAGGAAAATAAAGGCGATAAATGGCTGTTTGATGAGCTTGGCAGTAGATATCCGTCAACAGAAGACAATTCTATAAACAACCTTGCATTATTGCCAAGAGACGCAAACTCTTCTTTTAACAACAAGCTGTTTGAAGGCAAACGGGAATTGGTTGTTAAATGGTCAAGTGAAAGATGGATTACATATTGGGTTCCACCTGTAACAGAGGCCGTGTTTATGAAATCTCTCACAGGATTGAAAATGACGCTTCCATACTGGTCGGAAGAAGATAAAAAAGCTTATTACAGCTCAATAAAAAAAACAATAAAAAACTTCATTACAGCATTAAAGACTCCATTAACATTATGAGTAATAATATCATACAACAATATATCGAGATACCTGACAATCTGTTTGCCTTGTTGTCAAGGTATCGTGTCGTTATACCCGGCATCCAGCGTCATTATGTTCAGGGAGCCAATAATCCCAAAGCCGAAAGCGTACGTAAACAGTTTATAAAAGAAATCTTCACTGCAATAGAAAAAAAGCAGAGTGATTTTAATCTGCATTTCATCTATGGTCCCATCAAAACAGATGGAGAAGATTCATTTGTACCCGTTGATGGTCAGCAACGCTTGACCACCTTATGGTTGATTGCAAGATACGCAGTGGAAAAGGCAGAACCTTCTGACCGTAAGGACTTACTGCGTTTGCTTTCTCGTTTTACCTATGAAGACAGAATCAATGCCAAACGATTCTGCCAGGCATTGACATGTGAAGACTCAAGATGGGACATTACCCAAGACCCTAATCCTGATATACTTTGTCAAGATTGGTTTTTGGATTATTGGAAAGAAGATGAAACCGTAGCTTCTATGATAAGAATGCTTTCCACCATTCATGAAGAATGGAATAAACACCAAGATATCATTACAGCTAATAATGTTTTGGAGGCCATTGCCTCACAAATCAGATTTGAACTGAAAATAGACTCCTTTGGTGATGATATTTACATGAAGATGAATGCCCGTGGTTTGCAATTGACTCAGTGGGAGAACTTCAAATGTAAATTTCCAGAGTCTTTGCCTAAAGATATTAAAGATACATGGGATGAAAAGATGGAAGAACTATCCAATAATTATTTCACTTGTTCAGGAGAACAACATAAATTGCCGGATAATGCTTTTTTCGCTTTATATGCACGAGTTATGTCTTACGAAGCGAGGAAATCTGCCGTAAAGGATTGCGGTAATGACATCAAGCTGCTTGCTGACTACACCCATGAAACATGGAATCAGATAGAACTACCATTTGTTCCTTATTCTGATTTTGCAGACATTATCCAAAGACACCAAACAAGTTCTGACAGCAAATCTTTTGCTTCGAATATAGCACACACATGCGTAAGGATGCTTGACACCATTCTTGACCACCACCAAAACATAGTGCCCTATTTTGGAAACAGAACTTTATTTGATACATTCTTTCATCCAAAGAACAACAATGACCTTGATTTTACGCTATGTTGTTATGAATACTTTAAGACATTCAATAATGTAGATAGCCATAATTTCTTAAAGGCTTTGCGCTTAATGTGGAACATTCTCGAAAATGTAAGCAGACAATACGAGAATCGCGACAATCGAATAGAACTTGTTAAAGAATTCATAGATTCAGGGGATAATTCGTTGTATTCTCCACAAATTATGGAAAGGATAGACCAAAATGTTCCAGAGCAAGCACAAGAGGAAACAGAAAAGGCAGTTAGAATACATCATATAGATCAGTCAAAACCCAGTGATTGGAACGAGGAAAAACTTGGTCCATGGAGTAATTGGAATGATGCAATAGAGAAAGCTGAAGAATGGGCTTTCTTTCATGGTTCCATCCGGTTCCTCTACAGAAATAGCAACAGAGAAAACACTTGGGAGAAGTTTGCGACCAAACTCTGTAATTGCATAAACCTCTTTACCAAAGATGGTCTTTCTGAGGAGAAGAAGGTGAAAGCTAACCAAGTGCTTATTTCTCATTGCGAAGATTGGGAAAATCTCAAACGGAAACCGATATTTGATGCTAAAAAAGAGAGTTGGAAGCAAGTTCTAACAGACAAATCGCTTTCAGAATGTGTTAATGGTCTGCTTATATCACCGAATGAAATTGTAGATAATAATAATGGAATCATACCGATTTTAATCGATGATGCAATATGGAAGAATCTCATAAAGGATACTTCTGGATACGAACTTGAATGGAAGGCAAACTCTCCATCATTATGGTTGAACAGGTATCTATATTTAACGGTGAAATTGATGCGCAATAATCGTGAGGACATCTTAGACTCATTCATTAACAATGTTAACATTATATTTGAAGCCGAAGATGAAAGACGGTACATGGAAATAAAAGGTGTAAACTACTATTTTGCTGTACCTATGTTCTTTGTGTATAAATACAAAGACGAAAATTACCACTTTGCTTGGCAAACATGGGGATACATTGATATGTATGATAATAATTGGAATAAGTTATCCGATCTATACTACAAAAAGTATGGCGAAGGATTTAATATTGCAATTGACAATCAATCAGACCATGACTCTTCATATTATATAAGAATGATTGAAGATTGTATTGAAAGGTATGTGAAATTCAAAGACAATCATAACGAAAAAACATCACAATGATGATGAAGTTTTTCCCAACACCGACCAATACAAAAAAATTCTATGTTGCAGCAGGCAAGGAGAAGAAACCTTTCCTTGCTTTGCTTGCACAATTCATACAAGTTCTTCGCCAGTACCACATAAGTGAAACTCCAGTACCAGTTGGGTGGTACTGAAAACGGTACTGGGAGCGTGCGTCAAGCTTATTGTAATCTTCTATAGTGACACAAGAATAACTGAGTCCATAACAATTCTCATGAAGAAATTCTATTTCGCTATCCCAAAGAAAATTGTCATGGTTACCTGCAATAAAAATTTTATATCTGTATGGCAGATAACAGAACCAATTTAAAAAGTCTATAATTTCTCGTTTTGAACCTCCGAAACTAAAATCACCAGAATGTATGATTACATCTGTCCACGGTAATTCTGGAAGCCGATTGTGCTGACCATGCGTGTCTGATAAATGAAGTATTTTCATACGTAAATATTTTGCGCTCAACTACTAAAAGTAGAGCATCTTGTTTGTAAATCCATGCGATACGACCTGAGAATTCTACGTTAGCCATAGTTCCTTCGGTTTGAGGGTTATATTCACCACAAAGGTAACTAAAGCAAAACATTCTCATCCGCTTTGGCGAGAATTATTTTATCATTGGTGCTTCATACAATTTACACAGATTGCTTATACAACATTTCATGGTCTGCCTTAGCGACTGTGGTTCCATCACTTCTATCATCGTCCCATAGCTTTGCAACTCCATTATGAAGTCGTAAGTGGGACGAAGCGTAAGTTCGAAGTCGGCATATTCGGTGCAAGAACAAAGCTCTTTTTGTGAGAGATGCAATGGAAGAGAACGCATGTAGTGTTGGTGTGCACCAAAGGCACGAACAACAATTCGTTGTAAGGGTATATCCTCGTCTATTACTATGCCGAAGAAGCTGGAGAAATAGTCCTTGGCATTGAAGTCACAAGGGAACTTAAAATGATGTTTCCCATATACAGCATGCGGCAATCTCTGCTAAGGAGATGTCTGCTCTATTTGGCACTACCACTTTTTGGCCTATAATGGCTTCTGTTTTTGCTATACGTGACTTATCAAAGTCTTCAATGATAATTTCTCTACCAAGAGAATCTTCCCAAGGGTTGCCATCCAAACATGCAGAAACTGTAATTCTTGATTCATCTGTGTCAGAACCAGTCTGAGGAACCATCTCTACATATATGTCATAGCCAGTCTCGCTTTCGGGTGACGGAACAAGATGGCGCAAATAGTCGTAGTGCATCTTGAACCATGCCAAAGACCTTCCCTCTGCATAACTTTTCGACAAGAATGGCGCAATCTCGTCAAACGATACCTTGTGCAATAATTCGTACAATGTCATATCTCATGTCTTTATCGTTGTTTGCCGGCAAAGATATTGACGTGCTGACCCAATTATCAATACAGGTTAATTGTTTCTTATAAAAAACTCACAAAAACAGAAGTTTTCTCAACCTGTGCTAATAATTGGCATACCTTCATAATACTTTTGCCGCAACATTAAAGATACAGTTATGAAAAAGTCTACAAAATATGAAAGCACTGTAAAGGATGCGAAGACATTGGAATCCGTCATTCCGAAACAGCTTGCAGAATACACGACAAGGGCATTAAGTAAACTAAACGAAGCGCTTGGGGGCGATGTCGGCGGATATGTAGCAAACAGACTGCACATGAGCCATGAGGAACTGAGGGAAGCATTGGCCGCCGAGCAAATCGATGGTGTTGCATTGGCCATTTATAATATAGAGAAACGTGGACAGTCGGTAGTCATAGGTGACCAAACGGGTATAGGCAAAGGTCGACAGGCAGCTGCCATGATTCGCTATGGACTGTTGTCTGGCTATCTGCCAATATTCTTCACCGACCGATATACCCTGTTCAGCGATATGTACCGCGACTGTAAACATAACCGAAGAGGTGTTTCATCTCCCCGTGTCGCCTATCGACGTAATACGGCAGCTGATAACTGCCGAGAAGTTTGTTGCGCCCAATGGTGAATACCTAAACATCCGTTTTGAGGAATGTACGGGGAGAGCACACCAACTGGATTATCTCTCACCTGAGGGCGATGACGACTTCATCAACGCTGTCATCGGGTCAAGAAAGAAGCGTCACTCTAACCTTATCTTCAATGATTTCCAAAACAACAAGTTAGACGTTATTCTTATCAATGCCTGCGGAGCTATAGGTGCAAGTGCGCCTCAACATGATGCTCCGGGCAAAGTTGCGGTCGCTTAGTGCCAACACTGCCGCATGGCAAGACCAAGACCGTGAACAAGCCGACTTCGTGGACATTGACAATAAGTATGGCAATGAGGTGGCAAAAGAGTATTTGTCTGAACACACAGAACAAGCAGTGGTCCTCGACCTTACACGCAATGTGACAGCAAGCCGACTGCTCGCACGGAGTGCCATGCTAAGTGTGGCGGCACAACAGAGCATCGTAGACGACCTGATATCGGGCTACACGACGCTTGAGGCTGAGCTTCGCCGATTAAACCAATGGGACCTGGAACGTGAATTCCGTGATTTCGAGGCCGACTTTGTAAGGGAAGAACTTTTCACTACAGCCAAGGCGAAGACAAGGCTTGGAGGGTGCTCCTATCTTACAACCTATAAATGCAGGCAAAAGACGTTTCCGTATAGCTATGAAACCGTGACAGAACTTTGCCAGAAAGCTAAGGCGGTTTACGGAAATCCATATAAGGAGAACCCTGCCTTACAGAAACAGGTAAAAGATTATTATGCCCACCGAGACAAAAATGCCCACCGCCGCTTCAAGGCACGCTGCAAACTGCTGCATGACGGTGCAAAACGCATATTGACAACATATTGTGGTGATGAGGAGTTGGCAGACACATGGTTGCAAAAAGCATGCACGCCTGTAGACAAATGGAGCTCAACAGAATTTGAAGATGTGAACGAGCAGAAGCGTGCCAAGCGAATCATGCAGAAACTGGTTTCGTACTCTAACGAGTACAACCATCTGCTTGACGCAAAAAAGCAAGAGATGAAAAAAATACGCAGAAGAAAGGAAAAGACTTGTCAAGGTCTTGTCAAAAGCGGAAATAGGAAACGGATACGTCATCACTGAGAATGTGGAGGGCGAGGTAATGCCACAAGATGGAATTAAAAGTGTATTGACAGACATTCGATTTGGTAAAGATGAGCAATCCAGATTCCTTCCCAGTAAAGTGGAGTTTGTATTTGCATTGACAGCTGTACACACGGAAATTCGCATCAATTTGGTTCATAATAGCAGTTGGAGCAATTACAAACGTCTTTGTGATATTTTTTATTCAAGAGCTTGGCAGCCGGGCGCAAGCGTTTGGAACAAGGAGATTGCCCTCTACAACAACAAGATTGTGGAGCGCAAGATTATCACCGGCAACATTCTTGGAGCATACGTCCATCCTGCCATCGCCGAACTGAAGCCTCGCTTCATATCCTTTTCGCTGAAGGAAAAGAAAAGAGGCAAGGCTCAAACACAGATCGGATTACTCTTGCCTATGGACGAGTCGAAGATAAGAAAAGCGTTAGACACGGTTTCTATTCCTCTGCACGAAGGGTTCAAATATGCCACCAATACCAACACAAGTTATACGATAGCCGGCTTGGGGGTGAACTTCTCGTTAATGCCTTACAATGGTCCGATGTATGTAGTAAGCGTGAACGACAGACACTCCAAGGAGTTTGAAAAGGACAAGCGTTTTGACAGTATACGCTCTCTGTTCTTTGGCACTCCTATAAGTTCGATATACGACAAGGCAAAGGAAGACAAAGAACAGCCAGACAAGAAAAAACGCAAGATGCTTATGCACTATCAGACTGAACAGTTGCCTTTTGAGTCGGAACTATTGCAGACCATCATACAAACGCTTGCCCAGATGGATGCTGTGATTGTCGTGCCTCGCGAACAGATAACTTACAGCGATGTGAAGGAATTTGAGTCGCGCTCCGAACGCGACGACAACGAGCCTTGGGAAGTTCTTGACTGGAAAAATGCGGACGAAGTACCCATGCCTCCAATAAGACAGAGCCTCATGTTGCGTATATCCGCCCCTGTAGCCATGGGAGAACAGAAGGGCAAACATGTGTTCAGACATTCCGAGCACTATTGTCTTGCGCAAGAAACAATGGCCCTCGAAGGGTTGCCCATGCCTCATATACAGCGCAGCACAATAGACGCCCTGCGACGATGCTACATGAAATGGAAAGAATACTTCCGCCTTTCTGCATCAAGGGTTAGTCAACAGCAAGAGGTGCAACCCTCGCTCGTAGAACAGCGTAAGGTGTGCCGTGATTTGCAGCGTGTGATAGGGAACAAGGCATCTGCCGTAGAGCTTGCCCCAAATGTCAAGGCTCTGCTACAAGACATTCTCGACAGCGAGTATTTGGACACCAACGGACTCTACTATGCCAAGTTCGAAGACGAGATGATGTTCATGTCGCCCGAAAAGTCTGTGGCACAGGCATTTCTTTACACCTTGCCTTGCTCGGCTACACTGGATGGCATAAGGAAATGCATAGAAGACTATCTTGAAGACAAAACCGACATTATTAATTCACCCGACAAGTGGTAATATGAGCTATATAGGTATTATAGGTGCAAAAAGACTTGACGATAGCAATGCTTCATTAGGTCTTGTCGAAGCACAAAAGAAGGCAGTCCAACTGCTTCGCTGCAGCACGGATATGCACATGATAAAACAGCAGACAGGTTGGGAAATGGGTGTAGACGACAAATGGCGCTATGAAGTGGCAGACCCTTTCCACAATACTGTCGAAATAGAAGACCATCTGAAACGCCATTTTGGTGAGTCCATAAACATCAGCCTATGTATGCACGACATCAGCCTGCTCATAGCATACCCAGCTTTCGAACGGCTCAGTCTATACGCCAGATACACACCGACCAACAAGTTTTCAGGGTATTTCAATCCTTTGAGCTACGGCATGATGATTTGCATGGGAACGCTAAATTCTCCGTTCCAATACCAGACCGAAGGTGTGTTGCTGCATGAGGTGCAGCATCTTATACAAGAGGAAGAGGACTTTGCCCGTGGTGGAAACCTGTCACAAGGTAGGAGACGATATTTGAGAATGGCTGGCGAGGTGGAAGCGCGAAACGTGTGCATCAGGCACTCTATGAGTTCTGAACAACGCCGCTCGTCATTGCGGACAGACACGCAGGATGTGCCAGACGCAGAACAAATAATAGTGTTCTGTTAGAATTTACTGATAGTGGATTTTTCATAAATACCCATTGGCTGAATTAATTCAGTGCACGCTTAATTCTAATGTCAGTTTGTGTTAAATTGAGCACGGTGCTTGCCCAACTGGGGAACGCTGCTTTCTCATCATGGGCACGCTGCTTACCCCTGTTGGGCAGAATTGCTGTCAGACGTCTGCCCAATAATTGACTGTTGTAATACTGTTTCCTACCCTTGATTTTTTCCCCCACAGCGTGGGGAACATAACCCCCTAATGTGGGGTTTCATTCCCCACGTTAGGGGGGATATAAGCCGGTGGGTCAACTTTACAAAAAATTGGTGGGTTTAAATTTGCTTATTACAAATACCCGTATTCCTGTTTTCTGGATTCAGCAAACGCATGCAATTCCTGTAGTCTGAATTCCTCACATCTGACAATTCGTAAGCGTATCCGCGATGCTCGTGTATGCGGTCAAAAAAAATGTCGCCCAAGTTTTTATTCCCTTTCATCAGCAAACCATCCAGACAATTGGCTGACAATCGCCAGACAGTCAACTGTCTGTTTGTCAGAATGTTATGACGAAAAACCAGATGATCTGACAGTTTTTCAGAAATTCTCGCTTTTACTAAGAATCAGAGGTATGGGCATCCATTTCGTCAGCTTTTTTATCATGGCCTTTCCTTTCCTCTCATTTTCTTTCCGATTCCTTTTCTCTTATCGCTTGTCATCTTCTTTTCTTGAAAAACTCCTGCATCAGCGTCCGGCATTCCTCTTCGAGTACTCCTCCGATGGCTGTCGCTTTGGGATGAAATACGTTAGGTGCGAATTTGTGATAGCCTCGCTTTTCGTCTGGAGCTCCGTATACGATGCGTGGTATCTGTGCCCATCCGATGGCTCCGGCACACATGGGACACGGTTCCACGGTGACGTAGAGCGTGCAGTCGGTGAGATATTTGCCTCCCAAGGCATTTGCGGCAGCCGTTATCGCCTGCATTTCGGCATGTGCGGTAACGTCGGTCAGGGTTTCCGTCAGGTTGTGGGCACGGGAGATGATGCGGCCGCGACACACCACGATGGCTCCCACGGGAATCTCTCCCTCGTCGAAAGCAGCCTGTGCTTCAATGAGAGCCTTGCGCATGAATTGCTCGTCTTGGTTTTCAGTGTTCATTGTGGATAAAGATTGTTTCCTTTGTCAGAACTTGACACTTCTCGTGCCGTCTTCGTTCTCTTTGATGTCCACATGGACAGCGTCCTCCGGCAACAGATCTTCTATCAGCTCCGGCCATTCTATAAGGCATATTCCGCCTCCATAGAAATAATCTTCATAGCCCATATCGTAGACCTCTTCCAACTTTTTGATGCGATAGAAGTCGAAGTGATAGATAGGGTAGTCCACTGTGTCAGACTGATATTCGTTCACGATGGCGAAGGTTGGCGACGTAACGGTGTCTACCACGCCGAGACAATCGCAGATTGCCTTGATGAATGTAGTCTTGCCGGCACCCATCTTGCCGTAGAAGGCGAACACCTTGGCGTCGCCCATGTTGTTTACAAACTCTTTGGCAGCTTCGTTGATGCTGTCGAGACCGTTTATTGTTATTTCTTTGTTCATTGTCGTTTGTTTTGTCAAGGAAAATACGGAGTCCTCTGTCGGATTATCCTTGTCTTTCCCTTGGTTTCTATTCCTTTAATAGTAAGGTTGCTCTTCCTGTTTTCAGTTTCTCTTTTTCTTTTTCATCGTGACGAGCGGTATGAGCATCTCTTCCATGGATATTCCTCCATGCTGGAAGGTGTCTTTGTAGTACGACACATAATAGTTGTAGTTGTTTGGATATGCAAAGAACGTGTCGTTTGTGGCAAATACATACGATGTGCTCAGGTTCGGCGATGGCAGCTGTGCCTTCTGTGGGTCTTTTATGGCGAATACCTCCTTGGCGTTGTAGTTCAGGTTCTTGCCCAGTTTGTAGCGCAGGTTGGTGTTCGTGTTTCTGTCTCCCACTATCTTGATTGGTCTTGATGCCCTCACGCTGCCGTGGTCTGTTGTCAGCACCACGGTGTAGTCGCTCTCTGACAGTCGGCGGAAAAGGTCGGAGAGCACGGTGTGTCTGAACCAGCTCAGCGTGATGCTTCGGTATGCCGACTCGTTGTTTGCCAGTTCGCGCACCATCTTTGATTCCGTGCGGGCATGGCTGAGCATGTCGATGAAGTTTATTACAAGTACGTTGAGGTCATTGTCGCCAAGCTGACTGAACTGCTGCAACAGTTTGTCGGCGCCCACCGAGTCGTTCACCTTGTGGTAAGAGAATTTCGTTCCCGTCCGGCGGTATCTTTCGAGTTGCGTCTGTATGAGTGGCGCTTCGTTGAGGTTTTTCCCCTCCTCTTCGTCCTCATCGACCCACAGTTCCGGAAACATCCTCGCTATCTGGTTTGGCATCAGCCCGCTGAAGATGGCGTTTCGTGCATACTGTGTCGCTGTCGGCAGAATGCTCATATATAGATTCTCGTCGATATCGAACATGTCGCCCACCTCGTTTGCGAGCACCCTCCATTGGTCGTAGCGGAAGTTGTCAATCACAATCAGGAACACCTTCTCTCCCTTGTCGAGCAGCGGAAATATCTTCCGGCTGAATATGTTGTTGCTCATCAGCGGCCTTGATGGCAGCTGTGCGTTGTTGGGGTCCACCCAGTCGAGGTAGTTGTTGCGTATGAACTTGGCGAATCCGTTGTTGGCTTCGCTCTTCTGCATCATGAGCATCTCTGTCATGTTGCTTTCGGTGCTGCTCAGTTCCAGTTCCCAATGCACGAGCAGTTTGTACACGTCGATCCATTCCTCCACAGTCCGGCAGTTGTCAATCTTCGTCGATATGTTCATGAAGCTCTGCTGATATCCGGTCTGTGTCACTTCCGTCACTATTTCCTTCTGGTGTATGTTCTTTTTGAGGGTGAGCAGGATTTGGCTTGGGTTGACTGGTTTTATCAGATAGTCGGCAATCTTCGATCCTATTGCCTGGTCCATGATGTTTTCCTCCTCGCTCTTTGTCACCATCACTACAGGTGTGGCAGGCAGAATCTCCTTTATCTTCTGCAGCGTTTCCAGTCCGCTTATTCCCGGCATCATCTCGTCGAGCAATACGAGGTCGAAGTTGTGTCGTGAGCATTCGTCGATGGCGTCGGTGCCGTTGCTCACGGTGATGACCTCATATCCCTTCTTTTCCAGGAATATGATGTGGGCGTGCAAGAGTTCTATCTCGTCGTCCACCCATAATAATAGTCCGTTGCTCATTGTCGGTTCGTGATTTATTATTCAATATACTTGATCCATGATGACATGCAACAGTGGGTTAGAATCCGTCCAGCTCGTAGTAGTCGTCTTCGAGGTTGAATTCCTGTTGCTTCTTCTGCTTTTTGTCGTCCTGCTGGATATTGTAGTTGTTGTCGTCAGCGTCGTCGGTGAAGTGGATGCCGTTGTCTTGCTGTTGAGGCTTTTTCTCTTCTTCCTTCTTGGGCGCAGGCTTCTCTGTCGTTGTCGCTTTCTCCGTCTTGGTTGTAGACTCCGTCTTGGCAGAGGTGCCTGTCTTTTCCCTTTTCTCAGTCATTGCAGGACTATCTGTCTTGGCAGGTTCCTTTGTCGGCTTTGGCACTTCCTTTTCCGCCTGCTGATCCAACTCTATGTTTGGCAGGTCGTCATTTGTGGTTTGCTGCTTTCTGTTGTCGTTGGCAGACTGTCGTTCAGGAGTCATGTCGAATGTTTCCTGCTGGTTTGTCGTTGAGTCGTCAGCGTCAGGCAGAGAGAATGTGTTGTCGTCAACAGGTGTTTCAACCTTCTTGTCAGTCGGTGCTGCCACGTTGTTGTCCACCGGTATTGTCAGACCGTCGTCGGCAGGCGCAACTGTTGGACTGTCGATAGGTATTATGGTGCCATCGTTCTCCTCGTTCTGCTTCTCGTCGTCAGTCGGTATTCCCAACTGCAGGAACGTGTCGTCGTCGATCACTCCGCCATTGTATAATTTGTTCTCCTCCTGCTTCTCGCTTTCCGGTTCCTTTTCGTATTCTATCGTTTCCGGCTCAGAGAGCAGTCGCATGGTACTGATGCGCAGCGGTACGAAGTGCTTCTCGTAGAACTTGTCATAGTCGTTATAACTGTATTGCGTTCCGAGCAGCTCCTTGTTGGAGTCGCTGATTATTATCGCTCTTGCCTTGCGTGTGAGTCGCAGGATGTTATTGTTGGAGTATAGCTGTCGTGCGTATTGCAGCGCCTCGTCGTAGCTCTT
>ENA-UPTB01000755-UPTB01000755.1-human-gut-metagenome-genome-assembly--contig:-NODE-755-length-32301-cov-98.133503_pt1 | contig 32301 bp, 23 predicted proteins | sample MGYA00250046_ERZ773369 | MGnify/ENA primary metagenome ERZ773369 (study PRJEB29103, sample SAMN06111938) | human gut metagenome | biome: human gut; feature: ankylosing spondylitis patient; material... | reverse complement strand
ACACATAGCTGATTTTACAGAAGCCAAGCTATCGCCCTCCTATGCTTTCTGACGAGTGAGGCTTCCCTATTTATCAAAATCAATATGATCGATATTTTCCATGATTTCTATCGTGGAAAGCGTGTGCTTGTCACCGGTCATACCGGTTTCAAGGGCAGCTGGCTTTCCATCTGGCTGAATGAGCTGGGCACCGAAGTTATCGGTGTGGCCCAAGACCCTTTCACTGAACGTGACAATTATGTACTTTCCGGCATCGGGAAAAAGATCAAGGCGGACTTGCGTGCCGACATCCGTGACGGTGAACGTATGAAAGAAATCTTCCGTCAGTATCAGCCCGAGATTGTGTTCCATCTGGCAGCCCAGCCTTTGGTACGTTTGAGTTATGATATTCCTGTGGAAACCTATCAGACCAATGTGATGGGAACCATCAACATATTGGAAGCGATTCGCGCAACTGACAGTGTGAAAGTGGGTGTGATGATAACTACTGATAAGTGCTACGAGAACAGGGAACAGATCTGGGGATACCGGGAGAACGAACCGATGGGCGGATATGATCCCTATTCCAGCAGTAAAGGTGCGGCGGAAATAGCCATAGCCTCTTGGCGCAGAAGTTTTTTTAATCCCCGGGAATATGAAAAACACGGCAAGAGCATTGCCAGTGTAAGAGCCGGAAATGTGATAGGCGGTGGCGACTGGGCTTTGGACCGTATTATCCCCGATTGTATTAAGGCATTGGAAGCAGGCAAACCGATAGAAATCCGTAGTCCTAAAGCAATCCGCCCTTGGCAACATGTGCTTGAACCACTTAGTGGCTATATGCTTCTTGCGCAAAAGATGTGGAATGAACCTGTGAAATATTGCGAAGGATGGAATTTCGGCCCGAAGGCTGAAAGTATCACCAATGTGTGGGATGTAGCCTCTATGGTGATAGAGAATTACGGAAGCGGTGAATTGAAAGACCTTTCTGCTCCGGATGCTTTGCATGAGGCAAAGTTGCTGATGTTGGATATCAGTAAGGCAAAATTTCAATTGGGTTGGGAACCTAGGATGAATATTGACGAGTGTATACAGCTGGTTGTAGACTGGTACAAACGTTATAAAGAAGAAGATGTGTATGGATTGTGTCTGGAAGAAATCAATAAATTCATCGGATAATGGAAAAAATATTTCTTATAGGTGGTAGTGGATTCATAGGAAAAAATCTGGTACGATGTCTGTCGCCTTATTATCAGATATCTATTTTCGACAAGTATATTGATCATGATTTTTTTGTAGATTATCCTTCTGTAAATGTATATCAACTTGACTTGGTAGCAGATAAAATACCATCGGAAATCATTGCTCCCGATTACATCATCAATCTGGCCTCTATAGTGACCGCCGAGCGTGATTTGTCCTTGTTTGATGAATTGATATCATCCAATCTGAAAGTTCTCCTGAACTTATATGAACGTTTTAAAGATACCTCTTCATTGAAACTCTTTATCCAGTTCGGCAGTTCAGAAGAATACGGTTCAATAAGTTCGCCATTCAAGGAAGAAAACCGGGAATATCCCAATTCTCCTTATGCTTTGGTAAAACAACTGACAACAAATACAGCCTTGATGCTCCATCGTAATTATGGCTTTCCGGCAATGGTCGTCCGTCCGGGCAATCTGTTCGGACCGGGACAAAATAAAAATAAGTTTATTCCTTATGTAATAGACAAGCTTCGGAAAGGGGAGTCTCTGAATGTTTCTCCTTGCGAACAGAAACGCGACTTTATTTATGTGGATGATTTTGCAGAGGATATTCTGCCCGCGCACAACATACTTCGGCATTTAATATTAACTTTGCAGCGCACATGGTATAACCTTGAAAAAGCACTGTGCCAAATGTGACAATAAAAATTATAAAACAATAGAGCTGACACCCGCAACTAAACTGAGATGCACCAACGCCTCACACACATATATATATATATTATAGGTGTGCTCGTAGCCCTTGCGGCCACGGGCAATGTGGCATGGGCGCAACAGGACCCTGCACTGTCGCACTACTGGCTGGTTGAACCGCAGTTTAACCCCGCTGCCGTGGGACGCACTCCGCAACTTAACATCAACGCGGCCATGCAGACTCATGCCGCTGGTTACGAGGACGGCGGATCTACCATGTATGCCGGGGCCGACATGGCCTTTCAGTTGGGCAAGACACGGCACGGCGTGGGGGTGTACTTTATGAACGATGCTTTCGGCTTGTTCAGCCACAAGCGGTTCAGCGTGCAGTATGCTTACCACTTCAAACTGTGGGGCGGCACACTGAGCATCGGTGCCGAGGCGGACATGCTGAACGAGAGTCTTAAAGGTTCCAAGGCCGACCTGGGCGACGCCAACGACCCGGCTTTTCCTACCACCGACCTCGACGGTTCGAAATTTGATGCCTCGGTGGGTCTTTACTACGCACACCGGCGCTGGCAGGTGGGACTGGCCATGCAGCACGTGACTTCGCCCACGGTGACGATGGGCGAAACGAACGAACTGAAGGTGAAAGCTTTATATAATTTGACGGCAGCATACAATATTCGGCTGCGAAGTCCGTTATTTACTATAACACCCTCTACCATGTTGCGCTACGATGGCACGGCTTTCAGGGCGGACATTACGGCGCGGCTACAATATGCGCATCAAAAGAAACGGCTGTACTGCGGTCTTGGCTACAGTCCGCAACACTCGGTGACGGGCTTTGTGGGTGGCATGTTTCATGGCGTGGACCTTGGCTACTCGTACGAGGCTAACACTTCGGGAATGGGGCTGGGCGCCGGACAGCACGAAATTACATTGGGCTACCGCCTGGACCTTAACCTTGGCAAGAAGGGACGGAACTTGCACCGTTCGGTGAGGTGGCTGTAGCGGAGCCTTGCAGCCGCTAACGCGGAAAACATAAGAACATAAGAGCATAAGGACATAAGGCCGCTGCGCGGCTGTTGAAGCGCTTACCGCGGGAACATAAGAACATAAGTTTACATAAGAAACACACAAGGCCGCTGCGCGGCTGACGGCCACGGACTAACGTCCGCGTGGCCTCAAGAAACATAAGGGCTGACGCCGTAGCGAGCGAAACGAACTGTGCTCGCTGATCTGTAGATGGGCAAACACCCTACGCGGGCTGAAAGCCCAATGTCGCACATAGCCCAGGGCAAGCGAAGCGACACCCTGGGTCCCCGCGCAACCTCTATTGACGCGCCCTGTAAGGGCAAAAGCATAAATAGAGCGGCAAAGGAGTACATGATTAAGGCTTTTGCCCTTACAGGGCGCGACTGCTCCAACACAGGACACCCAGGGTGTCGCTACGCTTGCCCTGGGCTATGTGCTACATTGGGCTTTCAGCCCGCACAAGCTATATCCGATTCTTGAGTAGATAGAGCTACAATATAAGTGGGCAGGAGATTCTTCAAGCACACAATATCTATATAATACACATAAACACCATTAGTACTTACAACTACTGTATGTTACACAAAATAGCAAATATACTCGCGGCTCTTGCCCTGTGCGGCCTGATGGCATCGTGCATGGGCAGCGGCAGAGCCATGATGAGCGGCGGCGAGGTGACCGGCGCACGCGGTGCCTCGTTTAACGAACCGACACCCTACGGCATGGTGGAGGTGAAACGCGGCTACCTGAAGGTGGGCCTCGAAAAGAATGACTCGCTGTGGGGCACGGTGACATCACAAAAGGACATCTCGGTGGACGGGTTCTGGATGGACCAAACCGAGGTGACTAACGGCATGTACCGACAGTTTGTGGAGTGGGTGCGCGACTCTATCATTCGCGAAAGACTGGCCGACCCGCAATATGGCGGCGATGAAACGTACAAAATTGAGGTGGACAGAAACGGCGACCCCGTGAAACCGCACCTTAACTGGGCTAAACCGCTGCCGCGCAAGCCTAACGAGGACCAGGAACGTGCCATTAACAGTGTGTACTACACGCACCCCATTGACGGCACGCGCATGATTGACACCAAACAGCTTAACTACCGCTACGAGGTGTTTGACTACGAAAAGGCTGCACTGCGCAAATACCGGCTCGACCCTAAGGAGCGCTCGCTCAACACTGACCACCCTACCGACCCCGACGAGGTGGTGATGATATCGAAGGATACGGCTTATGTGGACGATAACGGACAGATTGTGCGACAGACTATCGAACGGCCGCTCTCGAGCCTTTACGACTTTCTGAACACTTACATCGTGCCCGTGTACCCCGACACAACGGTGTGGGTGAACGACTTTTCAAATGCCAACAACGAGCAGTACATGAAGCTCTACTTTTCGTCGGCCAACTACAACGACTACCCCGTGGTGGGTGTGTCGTGGGAGCAGGCCGAGGCTTTCTGCGCCTGGCGCACCAACTATCTGCTCAAGGGCATGGGGCCACAGGCCAAATTTATTCAGCGCTACCGCCTGCCTACCGAGGTGGAGTGGGAATATGCCGCACGCGGCAAGGAGGGTAACCCCTATCCGTGGCAGGGCATGGAGTCGAAGAGCCAGGACGGCTGCTACTATGCCAACTTTAAGCCCGACCGCGGCAATTATACCGACGACGGCAACCTTATTACCTCGCGCGTGGGCATCTATGGTGCCAACTCTAACGGTTTGTTCGACATGGCTGGCAACGTGGCTGAATGGACGAGCACGGTGTACACCGAGGCGGGTGTGGACGCCATGGCCGACCTCAATCCGCAACTGAGCTACAACGCTGCCAAGGAGGACCCCTATGTGCTGAAGCGCAAGAGTGTGCGCGGCGGTTCGTGGAAGGACCCCATGTCGTACATTCGCTCGGCATGGCGCACGTGGGAGTATCAAAACCAGCCGCGCTCGTACATCGGTTTCCGCTGCGTGAGGTCGAAGGCTAACACGACAAGTGCAACTAACAATGGCAAGAAGAAGAAATAATGAGCAAGATTAACATAGTAGTCCGCTTGCAACACTGGATGGATAGTGTGCCCGGACAGACGTTCCTTAATTATGCCTACTCGTGGGGTGCATCAATCGTAATTCTTGGTGCGCTGTTCAAACTGACCCACCTGCCGGGCGGCAACTTTATGCTTTTTATGGGTATGGGTACCGAGGTGGTGGTGTTCTTCCTCTCGGCCTTTGACCGCCCATTCGACAAGGATGAGATTGGCAAGGAACTGCCGCACGACTATGAGACTGACGAGGAGATTGCGGCACGACTCGGCTTGACTGACGACGAGGAGGCTGACGACACTGACGAGGATACCATTGAGGATACAACAGCTGATGAGGCGGTTTCTCAGCCTGCTGCTCAACCTGCGGCTGCTGCTCAGCCTAATGCTCAACCGGCTGCGACTGCGGCTCAACCTGTGGCTCAGGGCATGGGTGGTGTGGTGTTTGTGGGTGGTGGCGCTGCCGCTGCACCGAGTGCCGCTGCTACATCTGCTACTGTTGACGAGGGTGGCACTGCTGCGCCCGAAACGGCGGCTGCTACGACGGCTGCCACACCGAATGCGGCCGAGGCGGCACAGGCTGCCATTGCGGCTGCCACACCGGCTGGTGCCCAGCCCTTTGACGCCGAGGCTAAACGGCTGGCCGAAATCATACGGCTGGCAAACGATGAGCTGCTGCGTCGCGCACAGGCGGTGCTCTCGCCCGAAATGGAGGAGGCTACGCAGGCATACATTGCCAAGTTGCGCACACTGGCCGACACCTTTACCAAGGTGGACGAGCAGAGCGCACGTCTGGCTCACGACAGTGAGGAGATGGCGCAGCTTAACCGCACGCTCACGGCTATCAACAAGACTTATGACTTGCACTTTCAGAGTATCAGCAAGCAGGTGGGCACTATCGAGCAGATCAATGAGGAGACGCGCCAGCTGGCGAAACGTATTGAGGAGCTTAATGGGGTGTACCGCCGCATGATTGACGCCATGTCGGTGAATATGCCGAAGCAGGCGGAGTAAATCGGGCTTGTTGATGTGACGTTGTTCTTTTCTTTGCGCTTAGCGCGGGGACAGATTGCTTTGCGCTTAGTTTTGCGCTTACCGCGGAGACATAAGAACATAAGCTACATAAGAAACATAACTTTGGTATGGGGGCTGCGCCCCATACTATAAGAAACATAAGGGCTGACGCCGTAGCGTGGCATGGCTGCCGCTAACGCGGGAAACATAAGGACATAAGAGCATAAGGACATAAGGACATAAGGCCGCTGCGCGGCGGACGGCCACGGACTGACGTCCGCGTGGCCGCAAGAACATAAGGGCTGACGCCGAGGGGTATGGGTTGAAATGCTGAAAATATCCCGACGCGAGACGCGTCGCCCCCATTAGAGCGCAAATCCCTGGCATAACAGTGCTCTCCCTGGTCTCAAGTCGCCCCCATTAGAGCGCAAATCCTTGGCATAACAGTGCTTTGCCTGGTTTCAAGTCGCCCCCCATTAGAGCGCAAATCCCTGGCATAACAGTGCTTTCCCTGGTTTCAAATATGCTTTTGGACCTGTCAATATGATAGGAAACGCAAGCACTAATGGGGGCGACGCGTCTCGCGTCGGGCATTTTTCAGCTGCCTCGTCCCGCCTCGGTGAATCCGCTTGTGCAACAACTTTATTTTCCGACGCGGGACACGTCGCCCCCATTAGTGCTTGCGTTTCTTGCAGCACGTTATTGCGGCCTGCCCACGCCAAGCGAAGAATTTGAATATATAATAACATTACTACAGATGTCTGTAAAGAAAAGACCGGTATCTCCACGCCAAAAGATGATTAACCTGATGTATATCGTGTTAATGGCTATGTTGGCGCTCAATGTGTCGAGTGACGTGCTGAAGGGCTTCACCATGATTGGCGAGAGCCTGAAGCGCACCACTGGCAATGCCATGAAGGAGAACCAAGCGCTCTACGCTGACTTTGCCGAGGCCATGAAGGGTAATCCGGCAAAGGTGAAGCCATGGTACGACAAGGCCATGGAGGTGAAACGTATGAGCGACTCGCTATACAACTTTGCCGGCGAACTGCGTATGGCCATTGCCCGTGAGGCTGACGGTAAGGACGCTGACCCCGACAACTTGCAGAATAAGGAGGACCTTGAGGGCTCTAACCGCGTGATGCTGGCTCCGGCACGGGGCAAGGGCAAACAGCTGTTCGATGCCATCAACTCGTTCCGCAACCGCATTCTGGCCCTCGTGACCGACCCGCGGCAAAAGGCTATCATTGCCTCGAACCTGTCGACTGATGTGCCCCGCAACGAGAACACGGTGGGCAAGAACTGGCAGCAGTATATGTTTGAGGAAATGCCCTCGGTGGCCGCGGTGACGATGCTGGCCAAGTTGCAGAGTGATGTGCGCAAGGCTGAGAACGAGGTGGTGCACACGCTGCTGGCTAACATCGATTTGAAGGATATACGCGTGAACCAGCTTAACGCCTATGTGTCGGCCGAGGCTACCACGCTGTACCCCGGCGAGCAGTTCCGCTCTAAGATATTTATGGCGGCTGTCGACACGACGCAGCGCCCCGAGATATATGTGAACGGCCGGCGCATTGCGGCCGACGGCTCTTACAACTTTGCGGTGGGGGGCCCGGGCCAGTACAGTTTTTCGGGCTACATACTGATGCCTAACGCTGCGGGCGATGTGATACGCCGCAACTTTACGCAGAAGTATAATGTGATAGCACCGCCCACGGGTGCCACTGTGGCGGCCGACTTGATGAATGTGCTCTATGCGGGCTTTGACAACCCCATCAGTGTGACGGCTGCAGGCGGCAATGCGGGTGTGCACTTGACCATGACGGGCGGCTCGCTTGTGCAGCGCGGCCCTGGCAAGTATACGGCACGTCCGGCCAAGGTGGGCGAACACGTGACCTTTACGGTGAGCGGCAAGGTGAACGGCAAGGCGCAGAATATGGGCCAGTTTACCTTCCAGGTGCGCAAACTGCCCGACCCGACGGCCTTTATACAGGTGGGAGCCGACCGCTTTAGGGGTGGCCGCATAGCCAAGGGGAGCATTATTGGTGCTCATGGCCTGGGGGCTGCCATTGACGACGGGTTGCTCAATATCCCGTTCAAGGTGCTGAGTTTTGAAACGGTGTTTGCCGACCGCATGGGCAACTTCCGCCCCGAACCCTCGGCGGGTGCCAACTTTACCGAGAACCAACGTAACTTGATGCGCGAGCTGCGCCGCGGCCAGCGTTTCTACATATCGAAGGTGCGTGCCATCGGTCCCGACGGCATTGCGCGCAACCTTAACGGTAGTCTCGAAGTGATAGTAAATTAACACAACCTCATGAAAAAGATATTTGCCCTTGTACTGCTGCTCTGTGCCACGGCTTATGCTGATGTGGCCCAGGCTCAGCCGCCACGCCGGCGCGCTGAACAGCAGGCTCGACAGGAACAACAACTCAACGCGCCGCAAGGCAGCGCATACCGCGAGTTTCCGACCGCACAGACCATGCCGGCTGATGCGGCCTGGCGACGCGACTTGTACCGCACCATCGACTTAAGCAAGGAACAGAATGCGGTGCTCTACTACCCTACCACGCCGCAGGACGGACGCGAGAATTTGTTTACGTACTTGTTTAAGTTGCTGCTGCGCAAGCAAATCAAGGCTTACGACTATAAACTTGACGGCAACGAGGACTTTTCGGCTAAGAACGAGGTGACGGCCAAGCAGTTGATGGACCGCTACCACATCTTTTACGAGTCGAAGGGTGACAAGGTGCGTGTGAACGATGCTGACATTCCGTCGGACGAGGTGAAGGCTTACTTTGTAAAGGAGAGCACTTACTACGACCAGCATACGGCTACTTTCCGCAGTCAGGTGACGGCGCTCTGCCCTGTGCTGAAACGCGGCGATGCTGACTTTGGCGGCGAGCTGGCGCAGTACCCCATGTTCTGGGTGAAGATGAGCGACATTGCGCCTTATCTGGGCAAACTGATGCTGATGGGCTCGTCGCTGAATAATGCGGCTATGATGTCGGCCGACGACTTTTTTACAATGAAGTGTTACAAGGGCGACATTTACAAGGCTGTGAATTTGCAGGACCGCTTGTTGTCGAACTATTGCACGGACGACTCTGCGGTAATTCGCGAACAGAAGCGCATTGAGAAACAGCTGGTTGATGTGCAGGAGCACGTTTACGGTCGCGACAGTGCTTATTATGCCAAGTTGCGTGCCGACTCGCTGGCGCAGGCGGCGGCTGACTCGTTAGCTGCGGCTGGCAAGGCTTCGCGCACAAGCCGGCGCACGTCTACTTCGCGTCGCACGTCGAGCACGCGCCGCACAAGCTCTACTAAGGTGTCGTCTGGCAGCTCTACGAAGCAGAGCAAACCGGCCAAGACGAAATCACGCCAGCCTAAGGCTTCAACCGGCAAATCGTCGGGTGGTGGCTACTCTGTACGCCGCCAGAGGCATTGAGCTTGAGGGTACAGTCTGAAAGGCCAAAAGCCCCAAACGCTATCGGCAAACGCTAGCACAAAACGCTAGCACAAAACGCTAGCACTAATGGGGGCGACGCGTCTCGCGTCGGGAAAAGATGCAGCTGTTATTTGGTGGAGCTTGTATTCTTTTCTTTCATTATCCCGACGCGGGACGCGTCGCCCCCATTAGAGGTAGCGTTTTGTGCAGTGCATTTCAGGCAACTTATTAACCTCTTTACCCAGTAATTCACTTTATAATTATGAGATATACTGAGGAACGTTATATAAGTCTTCTTACAGACTTTGGATTTAAGCGCATTTTCGGCACGCTGCCTAACAAGGACTTGCTGATAAGTTTCCTTAACTCGCTTTTTAACGGTGAGGAGGTGGTAAAAGATGTGCACTTTCTGAACAGCGAACATGTGGGCGACGTGTATGCCGAACGCAAGGCTATTTTTGACGTGTATTGCGAGAATGAGCGAGGCGAGAAGTTTATTGTGGAGATGCAGAATGCAAAGCAGCACTACTTTAAGGACCGCTCATTGTATTATGCAACCTTTCCCATACGCGAACAAGCTCCAAAGGGACAGGACTGGAACTTTAAGCTGGCACACGTCTACGTGGTGGCTCTGCTCAACTTTGACATGCACGAAGAAGCTTTTGCAAAGGACTCTATCATCCATGATGTGGCGCTGATTGACAAGGAAACCAACAAGGTGTTCAACGAGAAGCTGAGGTTTAAGTATGTGGAAGTAGCTAAATTCAACAAGAACCTGGACGAGCTTGACACGTTGTATGACAAATGGATATATGTGCTGAAGAACCTTGCCCGACTCAACAAGCAACCTGCACACCTGCGCAACGCGGTGTTTGACCACTTGTTTTCGGAAGCCGAAATTGCAAGTTTCACCCACACGGAATTGAAGGAATATGAGGATAGCTTGAAGGCTTACCGCGACATAAAAAACTCGCTTGATACTGCCAAGGACGAGGGACGTGCCGAGGGCATGGCTAAAGGTATGGCTGAGGGTATGGCTAAAGGTTTGGCTAAAGGTTTGGCTGAAGGACGGGTTGAGACTCTCAACAAAATGGTTAGCGAAATGAAGAGGGAGGGCCTGGGCTATGACTTGATAGAAAAACTGACAGGACTGACTCAAAAGGATATTGAGGCCATACCATAAGTGTGGCATTGAGTTAGCAAGGTTATGAGGTTATAAGATTATAAAGTAATCTTTGTGTGTTAGGCACGTTATGGTAATCTTTTAACCCCCTAACCTCTAAACCCGCAAACCTCCTAACACTCTAACCTATGGTGTCGTTTTGGGGAATTCTATTCGTTGTTATGGCTGTTCGGTGGAAAGTAAACATGCGAACGGACTCAAGCACCGAACGCTACCTCTAATGGGGGCGACGCGTCTCGCGTCGGGAAAAGATGCAGCTATTATTTAGTATAGTTTGTATTTTCCTCCTTTCTCTATCCCGACGCGAGACGCGTCGCCCCCATTAGTGTTTGCGTTTTTTGCAGCGCGTTCCAGGCAACTTAAAATGCTCCAAAAACGGTCGCGCTTTTGATACCGATTTTGAATACCCTACCTCTAACCTCTTAACCCTCCAACCCAAATTATGAGATATACTGAGGAACCATATATTAGTCTTGGATCTAAGCGTAATTTCGGCACGTTGCCCAACAAGGACCTGCTGATAAATCACTCGGAAGCCGAAATCGCAAGTTTCACCCACACGGAATTGAAGGAATATGAGGATAGCTTGAAGGCTTACCGCGACATAAAGAACTCGCTTGATACTGCCAAGGACGAGGGACGTGCCGAGGGTATGGCTAAAGGACGAGTTGAGACGCTCAACAAAATGGTTAGCGAAATGAAGAGGGAAGGCCTGGGTTATGACTTGATAGAAAAACTGACTGGACTGACTCAAAAGGATATTGATGCCATACCATAATGTGGCATTGAATAATGATTTGAACAAGGCCATTGCTGCGCGAATGCTGGCAGCAATGGCCTTTACTACAACAGACGTAAGGACATGAAACTGGTCATTGACTCTAAAATACCCTTTATGCACGGCTATGCCGAACTGCTGGGTGATGTGACGTATAAGGCGGGGACTGAAATTGGTCCCGATGATGTGCGTGACGCTGATGCGCTGATTGTGCGCACTCGCACGCACTGTGACAGGATGCTGCTTGAAGGCTCGAAGGTTCAGTTTATTGCAACGGCTACTATTGGCTATGACCACCTGGACACGGCGTGGCTGAAGGAGGCTGGCATAGCATGGACTAACTGCCCGGGCTGTAACGCTCGCAGTGTGGCACAGTATATTGAGGCTGTGCTGCTGCAACTGGCTGCACACGGGTGCTGGCGCGCGGGGGGGGAACTGCTGCCTGCTACGGCACGGGTGACGCGCGGTGAACTTGACTGCACGGTGTTTGGCGGTTTGACGCTGGGCATTGTGGGTGTGGGCCATGTGGGCACGCAGGTGCTGCTGATGGCTGAAAGGCTGGGATTTAAGGAGGTGCTGCTTTGCGACCCGCTGCGTGCCGCGCACGAGGGGGCGTCGGGACCTGACTTTGTGGGGCTTGACGAGGTGGCTGAAAGGGCTGACGTGGTGACGTTTCATACGCCGCTGACGCGTGAGCCTCAGCCTTATCCTACGTTCCACTTGGCAGGACGGGAGTTTTTTGGCAAGTTGCGCAAGGGGACTGTGGTGATTAACAGTAGTCGCGGCGAGGTGGTGGACACTGCTGCGCTGAAGGCTGCCATGAAGGCCGGACGTGTGCGCACGGCAGTGATTGACACTTGGGAGCATGAGCCTGGCATTGACCGTGAATTGCTTGACATGCTGTTTGTGGGTACACCGCACATTGCGGGTTACAGCGCTGACGGCAAGGCTAACGGTACGCGAATGAGTTTGGAGGCTGTGGCGGGGCATTTTGGATTGGACGCGTCAGCTTTCGAGGCAGTGTCGGCGCCTGAGTTGCCTGAGGGGTTTGCTTATTACCCTGAGGGGGTGGGGCATTTGCTTGCGCCCGAACTGCGGCTTTATGACCCTGTGCGCGACAGTGTGGCGCTGAAACAATGCCCTGATGACTTTGAACGGCTGCGCGGTAATTACCCGCTGAGGAGGGAGGGAACTCTCTGATGGGCTGCTAATGTGTTAATATGCTAATGGGCTAACGCCGTGGCGTTGCCTGGCAGCCGCTAACGCGGGAAACAAAAGGACATAAGAACAGAAGGACATAAGGCGTAGCGTGTTTAGCCGCTTACCGCGGGAACATAAGAACATAAGCTACATAAGAAACATATAAGCCGCTGCGCGGCAGACGGCCACGGACTAACGTCCGCGTGGCCCAAGAAACATAAGGGCTGACGCCGTAGCAAGGCTGGGCAGCCGCTAACGCGGTAAACAGAAGAACATAAGAACATAAGGACATAAGGGCTGACGCCGTAGCGTTACTATATGTAATACTACGGCGTCAGCCCTTATGTTTCTTGAGGCCACCCGGACGTTAGTCCGTGGCCGACAGCCGCGTAGCGGCCTTATGTGTTTCTTATGTAGCTTATGTTCTTATGTTCCCGCGGTAAGCGGCTAACACAAACGTTATATCTTATGTCCTTCTGTTCTTATGTCCTTATGTTTTCCGCGTTAGCGGCTAACACAAACAATATACTTATGCTCTTATGTCTCCCGCGTTAGCGGCTGCCAAGCCACGCTACGGCGTCAGCCCATTAGCATATTAGCACATTAGCACATTAACAAGCTATACACTCGGCAGCGAGTGGCCGTTGATTTTGCGGTAGAGGTCGAGGGCATACACATCGGTCATGCCGCTGAGGTAGTCGAGCACAGCCATGAGACGGTCGCCCTCGCGTGAGGCGTGCACCTCGTACTGCGTGGACACTTGTTGCAAAAGCAACTGCGAATAGGCCTTGTCGGGGGCCATGACGGCATCGGTGATGAGCTCGAGCAAGGTGTAGATGATGTGGTAACCGGCGAGGTCGACATCGGTAACCTCGTGGCAACGGTAAATGCGTGTGGCAGCCACCTGCTCGCACTGGCGGTAGGCGTTGTGCAAAAGGGGCGGCAAATGGCTGATGAGCGAGCCCTCGAAGGTGCCGTTGAGTATGGCCTGCTCGTTGTCGACAAAGATGCGCACACAGGCTCGCTCAAGGGCATTGATGACGCAGGAGCGGTAGTAAACTATTTGGTCGTCGACATCGGTGTCGGGCGTGTAACGGCTGCGCAGACGCTCGCGCTCGGCGGGCTCGAAAAAGGCGAGGAACAACTCCATGGTTTGTTCGTCGGAAAGGAGCCGGAGCTTGTGGGCGTCCTCAATATCCATTATTTCATAGCAGATGTCGTCGGCAGCCTCGACAAGGTAGACCAGTGGGTGGCGGGCATAGCGTATGATGCCGCCGGGGAGGTCGGGCAAGCGTTTGAGACCGAGGGCGTCGGCTATGTGGAGGTAGGTGGTGCGCTCGGCCTCGAAAAAGCCGAATTTGGGTTTGCGCACCGCAGCATCGGAGCCGTAGGGATATTTGACAATGGAGGCCAGGGTGGCGTAGGTCATGACAAAGCCTCCCGGACGCCGGCCATTGAAGTGATGGGTGAGCAGACGAAAGGTGTTGGCATTGCCGTCGAAACGTGTCATGTCGAGCCATTCGGCCTCGGAGAGGCGTTTGCCGTCGGGGGTGACGAGCTGATGCAGACGTGCTCCGCGCCCCTCGCTGAAGTAGGTGCGTATGGCCCGCTCGCCCGAGTGGCCAAAGGGCGGGTTGCCCATGTCGTGGGCCAGACAGGCGGCACTGACTATAGCCCCCATGCCGGTGACCTCGGTGTTGGCCAATGCGGGGTGGCGGGCTATGAGCTCACGGCTGACATCGGTACCAAGCGAACGGCCCACGCTCGACACCTCGAGGCTGTGGGTGAGGCGGTTGTGTACGAACACGCTGCCGGGGAGCGGAAACACCTGTGTCTTGTTCTGCATGCGGCGGAAGGCGGCAGAAAATATAAGGCGGTCGTAGTCGCGCTGGAACTCGGTGCGGCGCTCCTCGAGGGGCTTGGCCTCAGCCTCCTTGCCAAGGCGTTTTGACGATATGAGATTTTGCCAGTTCATGTTGCTCTTGAATGTGTGGAATGATGGTGTGGTTTGCGTCATGTGCTGTCACCACACAAAGGTGTGGCAAATTTATTGAAAAACACGCTATAAGCGGACAAGTTTGCCCCAAAATCACTACTTTTGCACTATCATAGGGCTGCTGTAGCCCACGATGCACTCATTTACGAAGTAATATATCAGTATGAAGATTAAAATAGTGAACCGCTCGCACCACGCTCTGCCACAGTATGCCACTGCACTGAGCGCGGGGCTTGACTTGCGTGCCAACCTGGAGGAGGACATCACGCTGCAACCGATGGAACGCCGGCTGGTGCCCACAGGACTGAGCATTGCACTGCCCGAGGGCTATGAGGCCCAGGTAAGGCCGCGCTCGGGACTGGCCTTGAAGCATGGCATCACACTGCTCAACACGCCCGGCACAATTGATGCCGACTACCGCGGCGAGATTGGGGTGATAATGGTGAACCTGTCGGACACGCCTTTTAACATTGCCGATGGCGACCGCATTGCCCAACTGGTGATTGCCCGCTACGAACAGGCTGAATGGGAGGCTGTGGAGGCGCTTGACAGTACGGAACGCGGCGACGGCGGATTTGGACATACTGGCAAACAGTGATATAATCTTGGTTGATGGGGTAACGGGTTGACGGGTTGAAAGGCCAAAAGCACCAAACGCTACCTCGAATGGGGGCGACGCGTCTCGCGTCGGGAAAATATGCAGCTATTGTTTAGTAGAATTCATATTCCCTTCCCTCCTCTATCCCGACGCGGGACGCGTCGCCCCCATTAGAGTTTGCGCTTTCTTTCAGCGCGTTTCAGGCAACTTAAAATGCCCCCTCATGAAGCCCCCCTCTTCTTTACCTACCACCCCATAAACGAACAGTGAAACAGACGTCGTACATACCTGAATGGCACAAGCCGAGGACGAATTGGTCCCCGGCCTTGCTGCATTGGTGCGGCGTGTTGTTGCTGGCTATGGCAAGCGGCGTGCTGACGGCGTGCCACACGGCAAAACCGTTGGTCAAGCCCGACACGGTGGCTATGACGGCGCCTAAGGGGGTTAAGCCCAACAGACAACAGCACACGGGGGTGGCCACACAGGTGAACTATGCTGCCGGACGGCGATTTGACGCCTTGTTTTTGGAGGCTATACGGCAAAAGGAGGCGGAGCACATTGACGCTGAATATGAATTGCTTGACGCGGCACTCAAAATAAGGCCTGACGCACCTGAGGCACTGTATGAGATGGGGGTGCTGAAATTGTCGTACTCCATGTACTCGGACACGCTGAGCCGGGCGCAGGGTGACACACTGCTGCGGCGGGCGGTGGAGCTTGAACCAGGCAACTGCTACTTTAAGGAGACACTGGCCACCTATCTGGCCAACAGCGCAAAGTTTGCCGAGGCTATCAACCTGTATGAGGAGATAGCTGAGAACAAAGAGAATGAGGAGACGCTCTCGACCTTGATATGGCTGTACAAAACGAGCGGCGACTACGCCGGGGCCATACGTACCATCGAGCGGCTTGAAAAGCTTGACGGACGCAGCGAACCGCTGAGTATGGAGAAGTTTCAGACGTATCTGGCCATGAAGGACGACGAACATGCCTATCAGGCCATTGAGGACTTGTGTGCCGAATATCCCTACGACCTGCGCTACCGTGTGCTGCTGGGCGACTTGTATGACCAGCACGGCTACCACGAGCAGGCGCTTGACATTTACCGCGATGTGCTGACGGCAGAACCTGACAACAGCTATGCGCAGATTTCGCTACTGGCATACTACAAGGCGGCGGGGGCAGACTCGCTCTACCTTGACCTGCTGAACAGGGTGGTGCTCAACCCGCGCACGCAAAGCGGGGCACGGCTTGAGGCTATGCGTGGCTTTGCGGTGGACAATGTGCGCAACGGGGGCGATGCGGCTCCGGTGCTGGCCCTGTTCAGAAAGGCACTGGCGGAACCGCAGGAGAACCGCGACATGGCGGAGATGCTGGCTGACTACATGGCAGAGAAGCGCATGCCCGACGACTCACTGCTTACGGCCATGCACACGATACTGAGCATTGAACCGGACTATACTAAAGCGCGCTTGCAAATATTGCGGATTATGCTGCAACGCAACAATATGGACCAGGTGGCTGCTACCTGCCGCGAGGGTGAGCTGTATGACCCGGCCGAACTGACATTTTACTACTACGAGGGTACGGCGCTGTACCGCATGGGGCGCGACCACGAGGCAATACGCCAGTTGCAGCACGGGGTGGAACGCATTGACGAGAGCACCGACCGCGAGCTGGCGAGCGATGTGTATGCGCTGATGGGCGATGTGATGCACGGCGTGGGACTGAAGGAGGACGCTTATGCGGCCTATGACCATGCGCTGACGTACAACGCCAACAACTTGTTGTGCCTGAACAACTTTGCCTACTTTCTGAGCATTGACAGGCGACAGCTTGACAAGGCGGAGCGCATGAGCCGCCGCACGGTGGAGGCTGAAGGCGACAATGCGGTGTATCTTGACACTTATGCCTGGATATTGTACTTGAAAAAGCAATATGCACAGGCTGACATATATATAAAGGAGGCGCTGCGGTACACCGAGGAGGTGGCCGAGAATGCGTCGATATTTGAACACGCGGGCGACATTGCTTACAGTGCGGGCAACCGTCACGCAGCATTTGGCTACTGGCGCAAGGCGCTGTCGCTGACTACCGACCGGACTGCGAAACGGCGGGTGCAGCGCAAATTGTACCGTACACGGCGCACCCGCTGACGGGGACTGAAAGGGGCAACTCGCTCCCCCGCCCCACCACTTTACACACTTACTAAAACACATACACAACTTTTCAAAGATGAAGTGTTATCTATACATAGCCCTCGTGGCACTTACACTGACGGCCTGCCGCTCGAGCAAGAGCGCGGTGAAGGCTCCCGACACGAACACGTCGGCCTCAACCAAGACTACGCATATTACGAATAACACGGCTGCCCTGGCCAGTGTGAAAAAGGTGGCTGCCATGCACCTTAGCCAACAGGGCGTGACGGCGAGCACGAAGGTGAGGCTGAGCGGTGTGGGTGGCAAGGACCTGAGCGTGAACGGCAAGTTGCAGATGAAGCGCAACAATGTGATACGTCTCTCACTGCGCTTTCTCGGCATGGAGGTGGGTCTGATGGAGTTTACGCCCAACGATGTGCTGGTGGTTGACCGCATGAACAAGCAGTTTGTGCGTGCCAAGTATGGCGATGTGAGTTTTCTGCGCCAGGCGGGGCTCGACTTTTATGCCTTGCAGTCGCTGTTTTGGAACGAACTGTTCATTCCGGGCCAGCACACGCTTTCGGCCGAAGGGCTGGGACGCTTTGAACTGGTGCAAAAGGCCGGGCTTAACGTGCTGACGCCGAAGAACACGCCGAAACTGGCCTACCACTTTTACGCCGACCCGCAGGCTAACACCATTCAACGCTTGCAGGTGCGCAGCAACAATGCTGCCGAAAAGGGCGAGTTTGCCTTTAACTACGACGGCTTTGAGCAGTTTGGCGGACGCCCCTTCCCCACGCAGATGCGCATGGCGGTGACGGGTACGGGCAAAAAGGATATTACGCTGGCCCTGAGTCTGTCGGGCCTCAAGGCTGATGCCTCATTTGACACGCGCACCACAGTATCTGCCAAATACACGCAACGCAGCGTGCAACAGGTGCTGGGACAACTGGGAATGTAACGTTTAGCATACTTACTCGTTAACCTGTCAACTTGTTAACCCGTTAACCAGAATTTCCGTCAACGGGTTAGCACATTACCTCATTAACTCATTAGTAAATGTACCGCATATTACTCTGCATATTGCTCCTTGGCACAGCGCTGGCGCTCCCCGCGCAGACGAACAAGAAAATACGTTCGCTGCAACGTGAACAGACGTCGCTGAAAAAGAAAATTGCCAACCAAGAGCACATGCTGAAGTCCACCAAAAAGGACGTCAACTCGCAACTGGCCAACCTGCAAGTGATTAACGTGCAGATTGAAGGACAACAAAAGTATGTGAACGGCATTCATTCCGAACTGACCGAGGTGTCTACCACCATCAGCGGACTTGAGCGCCAGCTGAAACTGCTCGAGGCCGACTTGGCTGTGTGCAAGCGACGCTATCAGCGCTCGGTGTCGTACATATTTCACAACCGCATGCAGGTGTCGAAGTGGCAGTTTATTCTGTCGGCCAAGAACTTTAAGCAGATGTACCGCCGCCTGCGCTACCTGAGCAGTTTCAGCCGCTACCAACGCGCTCAGGCCGAAATCATACGGCAGAAGGAGGCGCAAGTGCAGGCCAAACGCAACGAACTACTTGGCGTGAAAACCGAGAAGAACCGCTTGCTGCGCGAAGGACAGGCCGAACAACGCAAGCTGCAGGGCCAACAGCAAGAACGCCAACAGGTGGTGAACGAACTGAACAAAAGGCAGGCCGAACTGCAGGCCTCGATTGCGCAACAACGCAAAAAGGCTGCCGCGCTCGATGCCCGCATTGACCAACTGATACAACAGGAGATTGCTGCCGCCGAACGCCGACGCAAGGCTGAGGCTGAACGCAGACGCAAGGCCGAACTGGCACGGCAGGCCAAACTCAAGGCGCAACGCGAACAGGCCGCACGCGAACGTGCCGAGGCAAAACGCAAGGCTACCGCAGCGGCCAACGCCAAGAAGGCGGCTGCCAAGAATGGGGCCAAGACTAACAATGCTGGCACCAAAACAACGGCATCGGGCAACACGAGGAGCAACACCAAACGAAATGCCACAAAAACGGGCACTAAACCAAGGCATACGTATACCAAGCCGGTGGAGACGAGCACGGCTCCCGAATTTGCCGAGAACAATGCCGACCGCGCCATCAACAACAGTTTTGCCGGTAGCCGCGGCCGACTGCCCATGCCTATTACGGGCAGCTATGCCATTACGCGCCACTATGGCTCATACAGCGTGGCGGGACTAAAGGGCGTACAACTCGACAGCAAGGGTATCAACATTACCGGACACCCCGGAGCACAGGCGCGCGCCGTGTTCAAGGGCGAGGTGACGGCCATATTTACCGTAGGCGGACTTTACAACATCATTGTGCGTCACGGCTCATACATGTCGGTTTACTGCAACTTGAGTTCTACCTCGGTGCGACGCGGCCAGAACGTGCAGGCCGGACAAACACTTGGCACGGTGGCTACCGATGCCTCGGGCAACAGCACACTGCACTTCCAGCTGCGCAAGGAAACGGCCCGCCTCAACCCTGAGGCTTGGCTCGGAAGATAACCACAACGCTTGCCAGCACTACACTTTCAATAGCAAACACTACACTACAATGAAAATAGAACAACAACTCACCAACGCTGTCATTGAGGCCGTGAAGGCGCTCTACGGGCAGGACATCACTGCCGCGCAAGTGGCTCTGCAAAAGACTAAGAAAGAATTTGAAGGACACCTCACACTGGTGGTTTTCGGCTTGTTGCGCATTTCGCACAAAAAGCCTGAGGACACAGCACAGGAAATTGGCCAATGGCTCAAAGACAACACCACCCTGCTGCAAGGCTTTAATGTGGTGAAGGGCTTTCTTAACCTTGTCATTGCTCCCGCACAGTGGATTGGGCTGCTCAACGATATCGACGCTAATGCCGAATATGGCATTACACACCCCACGGCCGACAGTCCGCTGGTGATGATTGAATACTCATCGCCCAACACCAACAAGCCCCTTCACCTGGGCCATGTGCGCAACAACCTGCTGGGCTGGGCCTTGGCCGGCGTAATAGAGGCTAACGGCAACCGCGTGGTGAAAACCAACATTGTGAACGACCGCGGCATACACATCTGCAAGTCGATGCTGGCATGGCTCAAATATGGCAATGGCGAAACACCCGAAAGCAGCGGCAAGAAGGGCGACCACCTGATTGGCGACTACTATGTGGCCTTTGACAAGCACTACCGTGCCGAGGTGAAGGAGCTGCAGGCTAAATTTGAGGCTGAGGGCATGACTGCCGACGAGGCCAAGGCCAAGGCCGAAAAGGAGAGTCCGCTCATTAAGGAGGCGCACGCCATGCTCGTAAAGTGGGAGGCTGGCGACCCCGAGGTGCGTGCCCTGTGGCGCAAGATGAACGAGTGGGTGTATGCCGGATTTGACGAGACCTACAAGGCTCTGGGCGTAAGCTTTGACAAGATTTACTACGAAAGCGACACTTACCTCGTGGGCAAGCAGGCCGTTGAGGAGGGCTTGAAAAAGGGCCTTTTCTTCCGCAAGGAGGACGGTTCGGTATGGGCCGACCTTACCAAGGACGGACTTGACGAGAAACTGCTGCTGCGCGCCGACGGCACCAGTGTGTACATGACACAGGACATTGGTACGGCCAAACTCCGCTTCCAGGATTTCCCCATCAACAAGATGGTGTATGTGGTGGGCAATGAGCAGAACTACCACTTCCAGGTGCTCTCAATACTGCTCGACCGCCTGGGCTTTGAGTGGGGCAAGAGCTTGGTACACTTCTCATACGGCATGGTGGAACTGCCCAACGGCAAAATGAAGAGCCGCGAGGGTACGGTGGTTGACGCCGACGACCTGGTGGCCGGCATGATAGCCCAGGCCCGCCAAACCATAGACGAGGCTAACAAGAACCCCGACATGACCGAGGACGAAAAGAACGAGGTGGCACGCATCGTGGGCATGGGCGCCCTCAAATACTTCTTGCTCAAGGTCGACGCCCGCAAGAACATGCTGTTCAACCCCGAGGAGAGTATCGACTTCAACGGCAACACGGGCCCGTTCATACAGTACACCTATGCCCGCATACGCTCTATCCTGCGCAAGGCTGCCGATGCCGGCATCAACATTCCCGACACACTGCCTGCCGACGTGGAGATTTCAACCAAGGAGGAGGAAATCATTCAGCACATAGCCGACTTTGCCGCTGTGGTGCGCCAGGCTGGCACCGAATACCAGCCCGCTGCCGTGGCCAACTACTGCTACGAGCTGGTTAAGGAGTACAACCAGTTCTACCACGACTTCAGCATCATGCGCGAGCCCGATGCCAAAAAGCAACTCTTCCGCCTTGTGCTCTCGCGCAACGTGGCCAAAGTGGTGCGCTTAGGCATGGGACTGCTGGGCATCGAAATGCCCGAGCGCATGTAATAAGTAGGTCGTGTATGTGGGGAAAACTCAGCGATTACTGCTTTGACGTGTCAAAATATATACTGACGGCCGTCGTAGTAGCCCATTAACAACTAACACCGCCTCATGTCATCAACCCCCAAATACTACGTAGTGTGGCGTGGCCGCGAGCCGGGCATTTACCGCACATGGGAAGCCTGCCAACAACAAGTGGCGGGCTTTCCTTGTGCCCTGTTCAAATCATTCAAGAGTGAGGACGAGGCCAAAGCGGCCTTTGCCAACGCTCCCGAGCCCAACAGCACGAGCGGTGCAACCCATGCCGCGAGCCAGGGCGCAGAAAATGCCGAAAAGCCTGCCGACACCCGCAGCTACAAGCCTGCCGCCGGGCCCAAAGGCTGTCCGCCACCCCCACCCGACTGGCGACACGACACCGTGCTGCCGCTGCCGCCCGAGGTCAAGGCCGACGCCCTGGCCGTGGACGCAGCTTGCTCGGGCAACCCGGGCCCCATGGAGTACCGCGGCGTGTATCTGGCCACCGGGCAACAGATATTTCACTACGGCCCAGTGCACGGCACCAACAATATTGGCGAGTTCCTGGCCATAGTGCATGCACTGGCACTACTCAAGCAGCGCGGCCGCACCATGACCATCTACACCGACAGCCGCAACGCGCTACTGTGGGTAAAGGCCCGCAAATGCCGCACCAAACTGGAGCGCACCCCACGCACCGAACAACTGTTCCAACTCATTGAGCGCGCCGAACAGTGGTTGCGCACACACGACTACAGCGACATTCCCATCATCAAGTGGGAGACAAAACGCTGGGGCGAGGTGCCGGCCGACTTCGGACGCAAATAACAATAACGCAAAACCGTTGGCGGAATTTCAGGTTGACGAGTCAACCAAGAAATCCGCCAACGCGTAATATTCACACACATGAAACATCTCTATATCGAAACATACGGCTGCCAGATGAATGTGGCCGACAGCGAAGTGGTGGCCTCTGTCATGAAAATGGCCGGCTACGAGCCTTGCGAAAGTCTGGACCAGGCCGACGCTGTATTTCTCAACACATGCTCGGTGCGCGACAATGCCGAGCAAAAAATCATACACCGCCTTGAGGCCCTCAACGCCATGCGCCGCAAGGGCCGCAAACTCATCATCGGTGTGCTGGGCTGCATGGCCGAACGCGTAAAAGAAGGGCTGCTCAACGAGCATGGTGTCGACCTCGTGGCCGGACCCGACGCCTACCTCAGCCTGCCCGACCTCGTAGCACAGGCCGAAGTGGGCAACAAGGCCATCGACATTGAGCTGAGCACCACCGAAACCTACCGCGACATTGTGCCCGAGCGCTACTGCGGAAGCCGCATATCGGGCTTTGTGAGCATCATGCGCGGCTGCAACAACTTTTGCCACTATTGCATCGTGCCCTACACCCGAGGACGCGAGCGCTCACGCGACGTGCAAAGCATACTCACCGAGGTGCGCGACCTTGAAAGCCACGGCTACAAGGAGGTGACACTGCTGGGCCAGAACGTCAACTCGTACTGCTGGCACCGCGAGGACGGCACCGACCTGCTATTTCCCGAACTGCTGCGCACTGTGGCCCGCGCCGTACCCACCATGCGCATACGTTTCAGCACAAGCCACCCCAAGGACATGAGCGACGACACTCTGCGCGTCATTGCCGAGGAGCCTAATGTGTGCCGACACATTCACCTGCCCGTGCAGAGCGGTTCCAACCGCATACTTAAACTCATGAACCGCAAGTACACACGCGAATGGTACCTCGACCGCGTGGCTGCCATACGCCGCATCATTCCCAACTGCGGACTGAGCACCGACATCTTTGCCGGCTACTGCTCTGAAACCGAAGAGGACCACCAGCTCTCGCTCTCGCTCATGCGTGAGTGTGGCTACGACTCGTCATTCATGTTCAAGTATAGCGAGCGCCCTGGCACCTACGCCTCACGCCACTTGCCCGACGATGTGCCCGAGGAGGTGAAAATACGCCGTCTTGAGGAGCTCATCGCGCTGCAAAACGAGCTGAGCGCCGAGAGCAACCAGCGTTGCATAGGCCAGGAGTACGAGGTGCTGATTGAGGGTGTGAGCAAGCGCTCCAAGGAGCAGCTTTTCGGACGCACCGAGCAAAACAAGGTGGTGGTGTTCGACCGCGGCAATTATCGTCCCGGGCAGTATGCACGTGTACGCATCACCGACGCCTCAAGTGCCACACTCAAGGGCGAAACTATCGCGTAAATGCGGTAACGTGTGGCTAATGTGCTAATATGGCAATATGCTAATATGCCAAACGCAACCTCTAATGGGGGCGATGCGTCCCGCGTCGGAAAAACGCAATGTTCATACATTAAATAATAAAGGCTCACAAACAGCGCTAATTACACGTCTGTTTGTGAGCCTTTGCCTTAATCCCGATGCGTCCAGAGGCTACTGAAAAATCCCGACGCGGGACGCGTCGCCCCCATTAGTGGTAGCGTTATATTTATTCTCTCCCCGTCAGCCTACCTATAAACGAGTGTATGTACTTTTACTGTCATCTTACACTTTTGGTACGTAACAAGTTGATATACAGAGATTTCAAGAGTGTAAGATGATTTCAAAGTATCTTACACACTCCTGCATACATCATACACACCTCACCCCCTGTCACGCAGTCGGTTTGGACGTATGCAGTAGATAATACGGCATAGGGACGCAGAACAATTTGTCGGAGCAACAGACCTTTCTGCTCCCCTATGCCGTGACATCTTCCTCCCGTGCTTGTCCGTGTGGCAACATGTGAGTTGTGTAGGTTGCGTGTAGGTAGAATTTGTAACATCTTACACTGACTAAAGCATTGACAGTCAATGAGTTGCAACGAGTTAGTGTAAGATGTAAGATACTCGGCAAGTAAAGTATTTGTAGTATAGTAAAGATACCGCAACCACAAAACGCAACCTCTAATGGGGGCGACGCGTCCCGCGTCGGGAAAATAAAAAGAAAAGATACACACCCCCCCACTAAATAACAGCTGCACTATCACCGACGCGGGACGCGTCGCCCCCATTAGAGATAGCGTTTTGTGCTTGCGCTACGGCACCTCCTGCCGCCACAGCAGGTCAAACGTTTGGCGCATCAGCGGCTCATCAGCCATCATGCGGCGCAGTTCGGCCAGCGGGGCCGCGTTGGGGCTCTCGGGCAACCACAAATGTAAGTAGCCGCCCTCAGCATACTTCTCGTGCAGGTGGGCAGCCATACGCTGGTAGTGCTGCTCACGCGTGAGCTCCGGATAGTTAGCCAAACCATACTGCACCGCACGGCGCATCGACACCAAGGGGTCTATCAGGCGGTCGGCCTCGGCCACTATCATGCCGTAAATGGTGCGCGGCGCACGATCGGCCGATGCGCGGTGGTCCTCGGCGGCCTCAGCTATCACCTCAATCTGCGCCCCGTCAAACCATTGGCGCAACCGTTGGTCAGCCCTCACAATGAGCCCCGACACAAGGTGGTGACACGCACGCCCCTCGCACAGACCAAGGTCGTGACAGGCTGCCGCCGTGAGCAACATGCCCGCATCGGTGTCGGCATAGTGCGCCCCCATGGCCATGCTGCGCTGCATCACACTGCGGGCATGGTCGCGCTGGTGGGCCGGGTCAAAGTGGTCGTACTGTGGCAGCACCTCGTCCTCAAGGTACCGCACAAGGCTCTCGGGCACACGGGCCATGTAAGCCTGCACTTGTTCTGTGGTGTGTGTCATGTCAGTCATTCACCCCCTTCTTTTTGAAGCGCTGCGTCATGTCGGTCAGTGTGCCGTCGGCCTCAACGCGGCAAAAGCGCTGGTTGGTGGTGGGCGATGAGAGCGGACCGAATTTGGCCGAATATGGACCAGTCTTTACATAGTCCAGACTGGCGGCAAGGGTGGCGGCATCGGGCAGCCACGTGCGGCCCGAATACCACCCTGTGCGCAAACGGCCCTCATAATGTTGCTTGATGTAACGCCCTGCGGCCAGCACGGCCTCAGGGTCGTTGTCGCCGCCTTGTATGCCCACACAGGTTATGGTGCCATCATACGAGTCTATCAGTGCCGTCAGGCGCTCATGGGTCAGTTCCTCGCCTATGTCCTCGCGCAGGTAGGCACTGTGGCAACCCACACAGCGGTTGGGGCACATGGTCAGATTGATGGCAAGAGTCACCTCGTCGGGATATTCTTGAAATACAATGTCGTAGTTATAATATTTGAGCATAGTAGTAATGTGCAAAATAACTATTGTTATCCGGTAAAACGCTAACATGAAACGCTACCTCTAATGGGGGCGACGCGTCCCGCGTCGGGATAGAAGAAAGAGAAAAATATGAATTCTGCTAAACAATAGCTGCATCTTTTCCCGACGCGAGACGCGTCGCCCCCATTAGTGCTTGCGTTTTACCAAAAAGCAATATTAAGATAATAAGCCCATAGTCCAAGGCAGCCGAGCGGCACTCTGGGCTATGGGCTCATTGGGCTTCAGGCAGCCCACGCTTGTTCATATTAAAGCCGGCCTCCCCGCTTTAAGCCTCCACCTTCTGGTAGTAGCGGCGGCCGGCCTCCTTCTGGCGGTCGAGCGAGAAGTTCGACACACGCTTCAAGTAGCCAATGATACGGGTCAGATAGTCGAGGTTGGTCGACCCGCACTTGGGGCACTTGTGCAAGTGGTGCTTGTCAATGTGGCCACAGTCATTGCACAACGTGTTAGGTATGTTAAACGTAAAGTAGTTGCAACCCTCCTTGGCAGCCACGCGTAGCAACTGGCGGTATTGCGGCTGGCTCAAGTGCTCGTCAAGGTTCATGTGCAAGGCCGAACCACCCGTAAGGTGTTCTATAAAGCGGCGGCCGTGCAGGCGGAACTTCTCAATGATGTCGGTGTTGGGGTCCTCAACCACGTAGAAGTAAGAGTTGTAGCAGTCACGCGGCACATAATAGCCAGCCTCGCGGTCCCAGCGGGCATGCTTCACGCCCACATTCTCGGCCGGAATCATCTCGCAGTTAAACATCACGTCCTTTGAGCGGTACTTGCGGTTGTAACCCTCAATCAGGCCCAATATGTTGCCTACAAAGTCCTCATATTCCTTGTTGTCCGAAATGGTGATGCCAAGACTTTCGGCAGCCTCCACCATACCATTCACACCAATGGTCAGATACTGGCGCTTGATGTTGATATAGCCGGCATCGAACAGCGGCAGCATACCCTTGTCCAACAAGTCCTTGAGGTTGGCGTTATAAGCCAGCTGCACCTTGTGCATGAGGTCTATCACGTCGTCAAGATACTCCACGTATGAGCGTCCCTCGCGGGTAGCCTGCTGCACACAGCGGTTAAGGTTGACAGTGAGCACCGATTTCGAACCGGTCGACACGCCGCCGGCTCCGAGCGTGTAACTGAACCCATTGTCCTGAATTTCGTTGCGCAGACGGCAGCACGAGGCCAGGGAGTCGGCATTGTCGCTCATGTAGGTAAAGAAACTGTGACCCTCGGCATACATCTCCGACGTAAAGTCGGCATACGCCGTATCCATCACGTCGCCGTCCTTCGAGAGCAGCGCCATCGTCTCCACCGGGAAGGTGAGCACCGCCTTGGTGCGCTCCTGGTTGAACCACTTCATGAAGCGGCGCTGGAGCCAGTCGAGTGCGGGCCATGAGGGACGCGAGCCGTCGGGGAAGCGGAACTCGCCAAATATGCTGTCAAAGTAATACTTGTCGTAGTACGAAATGTTCCAGAACACCGACTGGAAGTTGCGCGCACCAGTAGGCTGGTTGATAGAGTATACTATCTGTTCAAAACAGTCGGTAATAATCTTGTCGATGGTGCGCTGGCGTGCTGACAAGTCAACCACCTTGTCGGCATGGGCATAATAGTCGGTGCCATACTCCAGCTCGAGGAAGTGGCTCATGTACATCAAGAACTCCGGAGTGGCGCAAGCGCCCGAGAGCATTGAACTTACAATGAACACCATGTTGACAAATCCACCGCAGAACGACTTCAAGTTGGTCGGTGCTGTAGAGTTGCCGCCAATGTCCTTGGTGCCGTTGAGCAACCACGGATACATCGTTATCGAGGCGCAATAGTTGGCCAGCGACGTCTCGTCGTTCTTATATATAAAGTGGTTCTTGAGCAGGTAAAGGTAGCGGTCTGACAGCTCCTTGCCATACATCTCCTTGATGCGGTCGCACAGCAGGCGGCGGTTCAAGCGTATAAAGCCCTGTTTGGGCAGCTCGCCAATGAGTGTGGCTATATTCTTGTTCTCCACATTGGCGTTTGAGTCATACTTCGAACCAGTGGCGGGGTTGGCCGAGTTGCAATAGTTTATCAAGAAGCGCAACTTGTCGGCCGTCTCGCGATCGTCCTCATGACGCTTGCGGTAGAGCATGAACGACTTGGCCACCTCATAGTGGTGTTCGGCCATCAGGGCCACTTCCACCTGGTTCTGCACATCTTCCACACTCATGCCGTTGCAAAAGCGCAGGCGCTGCATGATGCGGTTCAAAGCCTCGGCATCTATCTCTTTTTTGCGCGACTGAAAGGCTTTCAGCACAGCGGATTTAATTTTCTCAATGCTCAACGGCTCGGTCTTGCCGTTACGTTTGGTAATGATAAAGTTGTCAGTACACATGGGGCAGGAATATAGGTTTTTCTAAAGGTTCGCTGGGAGCAGAAAGTTATCCGTTTTGGAAAACTTTTCGCACAACTCCGTCTTCAGAGTTGTCCGTTATGACAAACACTTTCCCTACCCGTCAATCTCGTGGCGGACATGCCTTAACAGTAGTTTTCAGGGAGGGTGTTATCCGTAAGCGCACGCTGCTGTTTTTCATCGAATACGTGTTGCACAACATTGTTAACCTACTGATTATCAACGCGTTGCACACATCGCGTGCACCTAATCTAACGTGGCACCATTGCGGGCCGCGCTTCGTCTCCAACGAACCTTCGTGTTGGAATTATTTCTTAATTGCAAGGCAAAGATACGGCAAACTTTCTAACAAAAAAAGCAATCGAAAATGTTTTTTTCGGAAAACTTTCGGACAACTTTGCGTCTCGCAGTTCACACATTTCACCTATTACTTCACCCCAAAACGCCAATGTCATTGATAACCAACACGGAGGGAGCGTAACCCCTCTGCCAACGACAGACCAGGGGGCTGAAAAGACATTACGGGCACACCAATCAGCCCAAATTGTCTTTACAGCCCCCTGGGCGTGTCAACCATGCCGCAAGCACCCCGCTACTTCGAGCCAAGCTCCTTCAGATAGCCCACCATGGGATAGTGGTCCGACCACGAAACCGACGTGTCGATGCGCATGGCATAAGGTTTGAAGTGCGACGAGCAGAATATGTTGTCAATGCGCACATATATGGCGTCGCGGTTAAACGAGCGGCCTATGCCGTTGCCCGTGGCCCTGAAGCAGTCGGTCAGGCGGCTGCACACCTGGTGGTGGGCATACGATATGGGCGTGTCGTTAAAGTCGCCCATCACTATCAGTTTGCGCCCCTTGTGGCGGTCAATAAACTGTGCCAGCGTGTCGGCCTGCATGGCGCGCTCATAGCCACCGGTGGCTATCTTGCGCACAAGCGTCAGCTTGCCGTGCACCTTGTCGGCCTTGGTAGGCGACTTTACAAGTTCGTGATACTCGCTGCGCTCCTCGCCCGACAAGTGCATCGACTCCAGGTGGGCACACACCACGGTAATGGTGTCGCCACGGCGCGGCACAAGGTTGAAGGCGGCAAAGCCATTGCCCTTGGAGTGGCACACCACCCGCTTGTCGGCAATGGGCATACGGGCCATCACGCCCAGCTGGTTCTCGCCCACCCAGATGGTCTCGAAGTGGTAGCCATAGCGGCGCATCGAGCGTGTCATGCGTCCGCGGTCTTCGTCGTTGCGGAACGACACCTCCTGCAGGCACACTATGTCGGGCCGCTGGTCTATGATGTAGCGCACCACCTCATAGTTCACGCTATCGTCCGACATGCGCATATTGCCCAAGGCCAGCGTGTTGTAACTCATCACTTTGAGTGTGCCCTTGGGCGGGGGCGAGCTCAAATTGACCGGGAAGTAGTCGCGCACCGAGCCACAGCAGCCCACAAGGCCCACCACGGGTATCCACACCAGCCGCGGTTTGAGCAGCAGGCACACCATGCCCACTGCCAGCACCGCTGCCACACAAAAGGGGAAGCCAAGCCCCACCACAGCTATATATTTGCCATAGGTGGCGGCACTAACATACACGGTGGCTGCGCAGCCCCACATAATGAGCACCGCGAGCCACGCCAAAAAGGTGAGCAGTTTAGTCATAGTTCTGTTTCATCTATTCGCTATCCAGTAATATACGCCCTACCTGTAAGGGCAAAAGCACGAACAGGCACTTTGCTATTCCTTCCGACAGCAAAGCGCACATACATCACTTGCGACTGAGTCGGAAGAGCTCGTGCTTCTCGTCGGTAGTCAGACTGTCGTAACCCGAGCGGCGCACCTTGTCAAGTATCTCGTCCATACGCGCCTCATTGCGTTCTGCCTCACGCTTGGCGCGCATGTTATACTCATAGTCGCTCTCGCGCGTAGCGGTGTGATGCGCATTGCCCGGTGCTGCCGTCTGCGGCATGCCGAGCCATTGCCTGATGCGCTGCCACAGCGTGCGGTGTGTTTTGGCACGGTCGTCCCAGCGCTGCCAGCCGCCCACCGTCTGCCGGTTGTGCGCACGGCGCCGCCACCAGCGCAGCAAGAACCACCCGAACAGCATGCCGCCCAAGTGGGCAAAGTGCGCAATATTATCGTTCGAGGCGTAAGCCGATATCAGCTCAATGGCAGCATAGCCCGCCACAAAATATTTGGCCTTCATCGGTATGGGCGGCAGCAGCAGCATGATGCGCTCATTGGGGTAGAGCATACCAAAGGCTAACAGCACACCATAGCAGGCGCCCGAGGCACCAATGGTGGTCCACTGGTTGAGGAACAGCCCCATAGGTATGAGGCTCGACCCCGTATTCACCATGTCGTAGGCATACATGCCCTCAATAAAGTAGTCGGCCGTTTGCCACAGTTCCTGACAGATGCCGGCGCCTATGCCACACACCATATAATATATAAGGAAGCGTTTGGCCCCCAAAGTGCGCTCTATCAGTCCGCCAAACATCCATAGCGAGAACATGTTGAAAAACAAATGTGTGAAACTGCCGTGCAGAAACATGTATGTGAGCAGCTGAAACACATAAAAGTTGTCAGCCAGCGCAAAGTGCAGTCCGAGCCATTCGGTCAGGTCGATGCCGCGCGTGCGCATTACGGCCTGCACCAGGTAGCACAGCACATTGATTAGCAGCAGGTTGCGCGTGATGGGTGAAATCTTTTGCATGAATAGTGTAACGTATTGGAATTTATTTTCTGTAACTTTGTGCGAGGGTTGGAGGGGGAGTGAGTTCTGAGGTTATAAGGTTATAAAGTAACCTTTGTGAGCAGCCCCCTACCTCTAATGGGGGCGACGCGTCCCGCGTCGGGAAAATGCGCGCCATGTTCAGAGAGTTCTGAGCTTGGGAGAGTTCTGAGGTTGGAAGAGTTCTGAGTTCTGAGGTTATAAGGTTATAAAGTAACCTTCGCGAGCAGCCCCCTACCTCTAATGGGGGGCGACGCGTCCCGCGTCGGGAAAATGCGCTATGTTCATACACCAAACAGATGTTCACAGGCAGCACAAATCACACGCGAATGCTGTGGGGGAGGGCTTTGCCTTAACTACCGACGCGAGACGCGTCGCCCCCATTAGAGTTAGGCTACCTGCTCACAAAGGTTACTTTATAACCTTATAACCTCAAAACTCAGAACTCCCCCAACCTCAGAACTCACCTCCCCCCTACTCAGTATAATGCCACACAGTGGCACCGAAGTAGTGTTCCTCGTTGAGCGTCACGCCCACCGGCATACGCGGTTCGGGCACACCGCTGCCAAGCACCACGGGCGAAAGCTCCACATAAGCCTCGTCCCACAGCCCCTGGTCAATAAAGCTCTGCAGCGTCTGCTGCCCGCCCTCAACCAACAGCGACTGTACCCCCTCAGTGCGGTACAATTCGGCCAGCGCCGTATCAATGTCGGCATAAGCCAGCCACCCCGCAGGCAGTTCGCCCTCGGCCACACGGCCCAGCACCACCCTGCGCGGCTGGTTGCCCGCCCAATGGCGCACATTAAGCTGCGGACGGTCCATGCGCAACGTGTTATGCCCCACCAGTATGGCCTGGTGCATGGCACGCAACTGGTGCACACGCATGAGCGACGCCTCCGACGACAAGCGCGCCGCAGCCTCGCCCTCAGCCTCGTCGCGCCAGCGGTCGATAAAACCATCGGCCGAACGCGCCCATTTGAGTGTAATGTAAGGGCGGCGCTTGGTCTGAGCCGTTATAAAGCGGCGGTTCAGTGCACGACATTCAGCATCGAGCACACCCACCTCCACCTCAACGCCAGCCTCACGCAGTATGGCTATGCCGCGGCCCTGCACCTTGGCAAAGGGGTCGACACACCCCACCACCACACGCGGAATGCCCGTCTTCACTATCAAGCGGGCACAAGGCGGCGTCTTGCCATAATGGGCACAAGGCTCCAAGC
>ENA-UPTB01000754-UPTB01000754.1-human-gut-metagenome-genome-assembly--contig:-NODE-754-length-32318-cov-98.578146_pt1 | contig 32318 bp, 20 predicted proteins | sample MGYA00250046_ERZ773369 | MGnify/ENA primary metagenome ERZ773369 (study PRJEB29103, sample SAMN06111938) | human gut metagenome | biome: human gut; feature: ankylosing spondylitis patient; material... | reverse complement strand
GCGATATAGCCATAGCCTGTCTCTGGGCGGCTTGGCTTGATACCGATGGTCACGACACTTTGAGTTAAATTACCTTCTCTAGAATTTTGTTCTGGATATTCTGCACCTCCACTTCCATTTGGAGAATTTTCCGAAGTTTCTCCTGAATTCCCTCCTCCATTTGGTGTTTGTGGTAAGTCTCCAGTTGCCCCTTGCCCTGGTGTACTAGGTGAAGGCTGTTGTACTGTTCCATTTGATTCTCCATCTCTATTTACTCCATGAATTACTATACTTTTAGGAGTACTTGACCATAATTCTATACGGTCACCAACATTATATGTATAACCATCAAACTTCTTTAATACAGTTTTTAAATTATCAGTACCTTTAATATTTAATGTTTTTTGTAATACTCCACCTTTTGTATAAACTTTCAGCTTAAATATAGATGATGATACCGATGAATCTATAGGAGAATCTTGTATATTTTCTAAATTATCTATCAATAGTTTGTGTTCTACTGAATCAAATTTTATTTTAAATAAGCTTGTTCCTCTATTTCCCTCATTATTTTTTTTGAACTCTATATACTTAGTATCAAGTGGATTTTCTGATGTAACTGTTAATTTTCTTGTTTTAGTACTTGATTTTCCCCATTTATCTGTAGCTGTATAAGTTATAGTTTGTTCTCCAACTTTTTTAACATCATAAGAGCTATAAGTTATAGAAACAGCTTTAGTATCTAAATTATCATCATTGAATTTATCAAAATCATCAGTAATCTTGTCTTTAACATCTTTTAATGGTTCAAATTCTCCCCCCCTTGAAATAACTACATCTTTTAATTCTTCAAATTCAGGAGCCTCATTAGTTACTTCTTTTAATCCATTTGATGTAATTTTGAATCTTCTTTCAGAAATTTCTCTCTTATCCATTCCCTTTGAATAATTTTTAGTTTGATCACTTTCAGTTAAATTGCCTGATCCATTATTAGTTAAAACTCCTACTGTTCCAGCTATTTTAAGCTTAGGAATAAATGAAGATAAACTTGCATTATTTTCTGGATCATTTTCATCACTTTTTCCAATTTTAGTTTCTGCATGCCATATCCCTATAAAGTCTCCTACTTCATAAAGTTGATTGGCAATTTTATCTAATTTATCAGAGTCACTTTTATCATTTCCTAATAAAGATACCGAAGCTTTTTCATTCATATCCTTATCATATAATACAAATCTAAAATACTCATTATTTCCAGTATTACTTAACTTTCTACCATCTTGGTCAACAATTTGAATTTGCTTTGCTGCAGTATCAAACCTTATTTTAAATCTTATATGTTGACCATTAAAATATGGTGTACCTTCTACTGTTATTTCATTGCCAGCTAATCCATTAGTATTTTGACTTGTACTTGAACTTCCAGTACGTAAATTAATTTCTTCCCTAATAATTTTTGGCTCTTCTTGTTTTACTTCTTCTTGTTCCACTTTTTTAGGTGAAATCTTTCTCTTACCAGTTGCTTTTCTTCCCCAGCTATCTTCAACAGTATAACTTACCTCTAAAACTCCACCTTCAAGTTCTGTTATTAAAGGCACAATTTTAGAATTATCAATATCTCCATCATGATCATCCTTTATAGATATTCCAGTGAGAATATCATTCATAGGATTTTCTGATTCTTCAATATCTGTAAGTCCATTTATAACTGGTGCTTCATTATATACAGTTTTAAGGTGATCTTCTTCAACTTGGAATCTTACATTTCCAATGTAATCATAATTATCAATTCCATCAGAATAATCTTCCTTTTGCTTGTCCACATCACCTTGAATATTACCAGTAATCTTTAATACATCCTTACTATCAGTAGGTGTTATTTGTATAAAATCTCCTACTTCATAGTTTAAGCTTTTTAATGGCTCTAATTTTTCAGAATTTCCAGTATCCTTACCTTTAAGTTCTACTGAAAATTTTTCTTTTTGCTCTTTATCAAATATTTTTATAGTATACATTGTTTCTTCTGGAGTTTCTTCTGATATATTTTTTTCAGATTGTTCACTAACAGTGAATTTCTTTTCTTTTTCATCAAATCCAATAGAAAACAATAATTGATCAGTTTTATCTATATATGCATTAAATTTAACTTTATCAAGTCCTAATTCTTCTTCCTTTAACTTGTTGTCTTGGCTTGTCTCATTTTCATCTTTAGAACTTGATTCTTCACTATTAGAATCACTTTTATCCTTATCGACTTCTCTATTTAAACCTTTTTTAATAAATGCATCTTCAATTGTTGTTGCAATTGCATTTGTTGGCAAGGTTTGAGTAAATAATGCCGCCGCACAAATAATGGAAACTAACCTTTTATTCATTTATTTTTTTCACTCCTTTCTATTTAACCGACTGATAAATGACGACAATGCCAACTCGGTGGTGCTGAAACTTGACAAGTTGCGCCACTTCATGTATGTGCACGACACCAAGCCGTTTGCTGCCAAACGCGATTGTGCCATATTCAGGGGCAAGATACGCCAGAGCCGTCTGCGCACTGCTTTTCTCGAAAAGTTTTTTGGTTCGCCGCTGTGCGACTGCGGTGTGGTAGGGCGCAACGAGGGTTGCCCCGAGGAGTGGATGACAGCGAAAAAGACCATAGCCGAACACCTTGACTACAAATTTATCATGGCGCTTGAGGGCAACGACGTAGCGTCGAACCTGAAATGGGTAATGTCGTCGAACTCGCTGGCAGTGATGACACGCCCCACGTGCGAAACGTGGTTTATGGAGGGCACATTACGCCCCGGCTATCACTATGTGGAAGTGAAGGAGGACTTTTCAGACCTCGAAGAGAAACTTCAGTACTACATATCACACCCCGACGAGGCACAAGCCATCATTGACCACGCCCATGCGTATGTGCGGCAGTTTTGGGACGCCGAACGCGAGGAGATGATACAAGTGATGGTGATGGAAAAGTACCTGCGCACGAGCGGACAGATGTGATTACCGAATATCTATATAATAAGTAGGTGTTCAAAATTATTTTATACAATCAGCAGGTGTCATTTTCACATTGAAAGCACGTTCTCGAGACGCATCTGTGTCCTTCGTCTTCGGTCACATAGCCCGCTATGCTCCCTCACACGAAGAAAACATCTGCGCCCCGATAACGTACTTTCAATGTAAAAATAATTATGAACACCTACTTAATAGCGGCAGTGTTCTTCTGACCAGAAGAGCACTGCCGCTATTATTATGCACTATATATTAGAGTCTATTTGCTCATGTTGTCCCACATGCCATTGTGTTGCTCGCCCCAGATGGGGTGCTGCCGTTTGTTAGAGAGGACATCACCCTTGGTGTCGACTGTCGCACCATTTTGTCCGCCAATGCTGAGACTCTTCGTTACCATCAGACTTTCTTCGGAGAAGAATTTGATTGTAGTGGCCTTTGGGGCCATGTATGTATGTTTCATTGTTGCTATCTTTATTTGATGAATACCTTTTTGCCATTGCCTGTAACATAGATGCCGTGGGCGGGGTAAAGCACGCGACGTCCATTAAGGTCGTAATACGTGTTGTTGCCATTCTGTGCGTCGGCAGTTGCAGCATTGATGCCTGTAACAGCGCCACCGATGTAGAAGCTGAGCATCTGTGCCTGGCCCGAACCCGAAGTGATGTTAGCTGCTGGCAAGAAAGCCTTGTTAGCCGGCACCAACGTCATGGTTGATGGCAAGAAACCCACAGTGCCAGTTTTGGCAGAGAGCATATAGTTAGCCTTGCTGGCATAGCCGTCGCGCTCTGCAGTGGCACAAGCCAGTTTGTTGTTGGGATAGGTAGTTGTGGTAGTGACAATTGGCAGATTTACCGTGCAACCACCGTCTTTAGCCAAGAGCACACCCGTGTTGGCAGGAATGATGCCGTCGGTTATTTCGGAGAGCGTCATGCGCGTATCGTCGGCCGACTCAGCAAAGTATGCCTTGACACCGCTCTCGGCAGGTACTTGCACGGCAAAGGGGAAAGCCACCGAAGCCCAGCCTACGCTCTTGATAGTAACGGGCACCGAGGTAACCTTGACAAGTTGCCAATAGTTTGACTTGTCGGTGTAAGAGCCCTGATTGTCGCCTATATAGTTACCCTCACCGGTGAGGGCACCCACCAAAGTATTGTTGGAGCTTATCACAAACATGGTGTTGGCATCGTAGCCGCTGAAGGGAGTGCTCTCCTTGTATGGTGCTATGCTGTAGATGCCCTCACCCGTGTTTGTACCGCGATTGATAGGCATATCGATGGCAGATGTGCGGTTCTCGCCAACAGAACGTTCGGTGTTGGCATTGACTAACGAGTATGTGCCAACACCATTGCGAACAATCTGCCACAGTTGCGAACCAAAATTATCGTTATCGGTAGTACGGGTTATCTTGCGGTCCATATCTTTGTGCGCTTGGTACCACTCTGAGAGTGAGCCGTTGGTTGACACCTGAATATTTTCAGACGAAAGGTAGCGGTTAACCTCGGTGTTGACGTTGCGCACGCGGTAATAGCCAGTGAAATCGCTGAAGTCTTTGTCCGTCTGGTACGACTGATAAGCCGCGTCAAGCAGGTCGAGCGTGGTGGCAGAGGCAACTTTATCATATCCTGCATTATACTGCACCAGGCCATCTGCATCACTTGCATTGGAAATCGTGCTTGCATAGGTTTTAGCCAACTGTATGTCCGACTCGTCAACTGCTATCACCTTGTAGCCCGAACCGCCATCGTTCTGTGCGCCTGTCGCATTATCGTGGCTCCATGTGCCGAGGTGGGCACCTTGGTGGTCACCAAGGTAGCCCCAAGTATTTTCATACTGCAAGCTGAAATCGGCGCCGCTGGCCGAGCTTGTTTGCATATAAAAGGTTGTACCCTGGTCGGTCATAGTAGCACTGACGTCCTTACCTGTGACAGTGACGTACTTTTTGGCTGCACGATTGTAGAGCTTTACACCATAGCCGCTCTCTACAAAGGCCCAATAGGCACCATTAAGAGCCTGATAGGTGGTTTGGGCTGATGCGCCGTAATGCGAGTTGTGTTGGCCATCGCTCCCACCCGATTTGACACTGTTGTCATTGACATATACCACATAGTTTCCATCGTTGTTGCGCAACTTGAGCTTGTACCATGTGGGAGAATCTATGGTAGAGAATTTGAAGGATAGATCGGAGGTCGACTTAGCGTAGCTTATTGTCATTTCGCCCTTGTCTGCCCCTAAGGTTCTCTCACTCTCCGATGTGGTTATCGAATAATAGTAAGAGCATGGAATTGAAGGCTGTACAGCAGCATTTTTTAATCCTACACACCAAGTATCCGCTACCGTGTCATCTCCTTTTTTACATATAATATGAGCACCATAAGCGGGCGTTACAACACTAGATTCTATACCCTCAACTTTGTAAAATGCAAACTGTACTGTTGTAGAATTAACATTATTACCATCCCAATATGACAGGTTATAATCACCACCAGGCTTGTTGGCATGGATATACAAACTTCCACCGCCATTTTGTTTATGCTGGCATTGCTTTAAGAAGAAGCCTCCGTCTAAAGTGACCCCACTTGGTATTTCTGGTTGAAGCAGTGCCGCATTAGCCAAGCTTGACGTTGTACGGAAATTATTGTTGCGTTCAACATCTGCCGGCCAAAATGCCCCTGTTGACGCGTTTTGGATAACGAATTGGCCATTAGCATTCTTGGTGATGTACCAAACATATTGCTTGTTGGCATCGAGTGTTGACTTGTCGACACTAGCCTCAGCTTTAATGCGGAAAGGCCTATCAACACTTGAATTATGATATACATAATATTCGTTGCCCTCAAACTTGGCTTTGACAAGGTAATACCCTTCAACAACATCACCCGGACTTGTGTACGAGGTTGCCACCGTCACGCCATCGGCCCACGCAGCCACGGCTCCAAGCCACAACATGAGGGTCGTGGCAAGAGATAATAAATGTTTCATGTGCTTATTTTTGAGTTTTGTTTATAATTGTTGTGTTATGTACGCTTTTATGCAAATGCGCGTTATATGTTGACAATTATGTAGTATATGCCGTTGCAAAAGTATCACTCTATTACAAAAAGACCAAACGGGGGGGTAAATATATGTTAACCGCGTTAAATTAGTGCGTTTCGAAGGAGTATTTAAGGTACAAGGTGAAGTATTTGGGCGACGCAAAGCTCCCAAACGCAAATTCAGGCGTTGGTGCTTTGGCGGATTATAACAGATAAAAAGCTTTTGCCATCCGGTAAAAGTCTCAAGCTATGCAGCCAATGAACGCAAGCACAAATGGGGGCAACGCGTCCCGCGGGATAGAGAAAAAATGGAAATACGAACTCTACTAAAATAATAGCTGCAGCTTTTCCCGAGGCGGGACGCCTCGCCCCCATTAGAGGTAGCGTTTTGTGCCGCGTTTTCTATCAGATTAACAGGTTAAGAAGCAAATTTGAAGCCATGTAAAGAACTGTTGTGCCAGAGATTTGCGCTCTAATGGGGGGCGACGCGTCCCGAGGCTGCAGAAAAATGCCCCGACGCGAGACGCGTCGCCCCCATTAGAGCGCAATTTCCTGGCATAACAGTTCTTCCCATGGCTTCAAATCCACTTTTTAACCTGTCAATCTGAGAGAAAACGCAAGCACTAATGGGGGCGATGCGTCCCGCGTCGGTTTTTTCAGCAGCCTCGTCCCGCGTTATCGGGGCATTTTTCAGCAGCCTCAGAGTCAGTACTTCCCCAACCTTTCGGCCAGACCGTCGCGGTAGGCGCGCCAGAGGCGGGGCAGGTCTGACGGGGTGTAGGCACGAGCAAAGGGCATGGTGACAAGGGCGGTGGCCATGTAGCCCATGACGCAGAGGAAGCCGCGCAGATGGCGCACGGCCCAGTTGCGGCCGTAGTGGTGGTTGAGGTAGGTGGTGTTGCGCACCTGGTAAAAGCGTTTCCACTTCTTTTTGCGGTTGCGGGCGGCCCAGGTGTCGTGGCTGAAGAACTTTTGCTTGTCCATGAGGGCTGCCGGCACATATAGCATGTGGTAACCGGCCTGGTGCAGACGCAGACAATAATCGGTATCGTCGCAAAAGATGAAGAGGGCCTTGTTGGGCAGCCCTATGCGGCGTATGGCCTCAACGCGTATGAGCGGCCCCTCGAAGGCTGTGCCGGCTATGGGGGTTGGGGCGGTGACGGGCTGCGACAGTTTGCGCAACTTGCCGGTGTAGAGCGAGCGGAAGGGGTGTACGAGGTCGTAGCCGGTAAAGTCGTTGGTGTAAACCTCGCCCTCCATCAGACGGCGGGGGGCAAGGAGGCCGATGCGTGGATTGGCAGCGTGGGGCAGCAGCTGCTCAAGGCAGTCGGGACGTGGAAATACATCGTCGTCCATGCACCACACCCAGTCGGCTCCCATGCGGCAGGCTTCGTCTATGCCGCGGCAAAAGCCGCCTGAGCCGCCCACATTGTCCTGGTGTATGACGGTGAGGCGAGCGTCGGCCTGTGTGTTGAGCCACTGGGCAGTGCCGTCGGTGCTGCCGTTGTTGATGACCAATATGCGGTCTACAGGACGGTTGGCACGGAGGCAAGAGATGTTACGCTGCAACAGGGTGAGGCGATTGTATGTGACTACTACTGCTATTATCATTGTGTGAGGTTTAAGTTTGAATTTGGCGTTTGGCTTTTGACGCTGACGCGTCCTGAGGCTGCTGAAAAATCTCCGACGCGAGACGCGTCGCCCCCATTAGAGCTTGCGTTTGGTGGCAGCGCTTAGTGATAGCGTTTGGTGATAGAAGAAACGCTACCACTAATGGGGGCGACGCGTCCCGCGTCGGGATAGAGAAAGAAGGGAAATACAAACTCTACTAAACAACAGCTGCATCTTTTCCCGACGCGAGACGCGTCGCCCCCATTAGAGCTTGCGTTGGGTGGCAGCGCTTAGTGATAGCGTTTGATGATAGAAGAAACGCTACCACTAATGGGGGCGACGCGTCCCGCGTCGGGATTGAGAAAGGAGGAAAATACAAACTCTACTAAACAATAGCTGCATCTTTTCCCGACGCGAGACGCGTCGCCCCCATTAGAGCTTGCGTTCTCAATCAGAACCGCCCTTATTAGAACCTCAAGTTTCGGATTTAGCAAGTGCGGGCTGAATCCGAAACTTGAGTTAGAACTCGCCCTCAACCTGTCCGGGCTGTGTGCTGCGGTAGTGGCGCATGAGGCGGTAGCACGCTTCGGCATCGAAGCCGCGGGCGCTGGCGTAGGCCTCAGCCATGACGCGGTGCATGTGGGCGGTGGCAGGCAAGCGTTCAAAGTTTTTGCAGCCCTGCTTGATGTTGAGAGGGCCGACGGCCATGCGGTTGAGGTCGACAATGTCGAGGTGTATGCGTCCGTCGGATAGTTGCTCAAACAGAATGTTGGCCCGTCCATAATCCTTGTGGGCAAGTCCGTGGTTGTGGAGCACGGCGGTGATGCGCCCAATCTCGCGCAACACATCATCGGCATAGTCGAAGTGGTGGGTGAAAAGGTCCTCGTAGCGCCATGGGCACGGCGAGGTGAGGGTGACAAAGTAGCTTTGATCGAAGGCCAGGCCGCGGCGTATGTTGAGATAGCCCACGGGCTGGGGTGTGCCCACGCCCACCTTTTGATAAAGGAGGGCATTGCGGTAGGCACGCAGGGCCTTTGACGGACGCAGCAGTCCATACACCCAACGGTTGACAGGGTTGGGGCGGCGGAAAGACTTTACCACATAGTCGGTGCCCTGATAGCTGATGCGGCGCAGCTGGTTGCGTCCGTTATGTATGAGTTGTCCGTCGCCCTGTGCAAAGCGCTGTGGCAGCGAGAGCATAAAGTCGTGCAGTTGCTCGTAGCCCGGGTGCAGCACAAGGGTGCGGTGGTTCCAGAAGGTCATTGTTGAAATTCTTTTTTACAAAGTTCGAGAGCAGCCATAATGGTGTCGTCCATGTCGGCATAGGTGTAGCGTGCGAGTCGTCCGCCAAACAGTACGTCGGGTTCGGCATCGGCCATGGCAGCGTAGCGGGCGTAGATGGCAGCATTGCGTGCATCATTGACGGGATAGTAGGGTTCCTTGCCCGGGGCAAAGCTGTCGGGGTGCTCGTAGGTGACTACGGTGGTGGGCTGCTGCGAGCCAGGAGCAAAATGTTTGTGCTCAATGACACGGGTGTAGGGCACTTGTCGCTCAGTGTAGTTGACTACAGCATTGCCCTGAAAGTCGGGCGTGTTGAGCCGTTTGTGCTCAAAGCGCAGACTGCGGTAGTCGAGGTGGCCGTGGCAGTAGTTGTAAAACTCGTCGATGCAGCCGGTGTAGAGTGTGCAACGGGCCTGCGCATGGAGTTCGTCACGGTGAGCAAAGTAGTCGGTGCCCAAGCGTACATCGGCCTTGGCCAGCAGGGCGTCGATGAGTGCATTGTATCCCCCACCCTCGGGTATGCCTTGGTAGCGGTCGTTGAAATAGTTGTTGTCGAAGGTGAAGCGGAAGGGCAGCCGCTTGATGATGAAAGCCGGCAGCTGGGTGGCGGCACAGCCCCACTGCTTTTCGGTATATCCCTTGATGAGTCGCTCGTAAATGTCGCGTCCGCACAATGTGAGTGCCTGCTCCTCAAGGTTGGCGGGCTGTGTGATGTGGGCAAACTCGCTGCGCTGCTCGTCTATTTTGGCCTGTGCCTCGGCTGGAGTGCGCACGCCCCACAGCTCGTAGAAGGTGTTCATGTTGAAGGGCAGGTGGTAGAGTTTGCCCTGATAGCTGGCCAGGGGGGAGTTGACAAAGTTGTTGAACTCGGTGAGCTGGTTGACATACTGCCACACCTGGCGGTTGCTGGTGTGGAAGATGTGGGCACCATATTGGTGTACCCATATATTGTCGATGAGCTGGCAGTGGAGGTTGCCACCTGTGTGCTGGCGCTTGTCAATGACGAGGCAGCTTTTGCCGGCTTTGGCGGCCTCATGGGCAAACACCGCGCCAAAGAGGCCGCTGCCAACTATGAGATAATCGTACATACTGAATTGGGATATGGGGGTTAAGCATTGGCTGCGGACTGCGGGAGCGGAATGCCCCGGCGGTAGCGTGCCTTGCGCAGGTGCAGTGTGTAGGGGAGCAGTTTGAGCCATCGGGCCACGAGCCACAGCGGGTTGTGCAGTATGTTGCGGCCACGCCATGGGGTGTACTGCTGATAGTGGAAAAAAAGTTGGCGCATGGGGTGCAGGCTGTCCCAGTCCCACGGTTTGCGGTTGGTGTAGTGCACCACTACGGGATGGTCGAGCTCGGCCTTGTGCTGGCTGTAATGCGCATAACGCTGGCGGTAAAAGCCCTCTTGCGCATTGTAGCGCAGCGGCGCCCAGCACACCTGGCCATGGAAGAGGCTGTTGAGCAAGTCCTGGTCGTTGAAGCGTATGCGCTCGGGGTGTGCCCGGTAGTAGTCGATGCAGCGCTGGCCCACGTTGTTGGTGCGCCACCAGTCGAGGTCGATGAGCAGCACGCCGGCATTAAAGTAGCTGTCGGCCTCGGGGTAGCACAGCACTTTGTTGCGTGTGTGGTCGTCGGCCGCTGCGTCAACCACGGCGGCTACGGGGGCTCCTTGCATGGGCATCTGCCAGAATGGGGTGAGGGAACCGGTGACGAGCAGGTCGCTGTCGAGGTAGATGACGCGGTGCAGACTGGCTGGCAAATAGTCGGCCAACATACAGCGGTAGTAGGTGACGAGCGAGATGTGGCTGCTTGAGGCGTGTATGCGGAAGCCCTCGAGCAAGCTTTCGTCCGGCTCGTAGAAGTGTGCCTCGCCGTTGTACTGTGCGGCAAGTTGCTGCAGCACTTGTTTGTCGGACGCGGTAAGGCCGCGCGCGAGTATGTGTGCCACGACTTTTGCCTGTGGGTTGCTGCGGAGTATTGACACGAGGGTGACGCTGCAAAAACGCACATAGGCGTGGTCGATGTTGAAGGCTATGTGTATGGTCAAGGGTAGTGTTATGTTTGATTGGTTATGGCACTATGCCCCGTGTGGCTGTGCCGTGTTTTGCAAAGGTACACAAATAGTTTTACCGAGCAACTATATCGCGTTGGCGGATTTAGTAAACAAACTGACAAGTTTACTAAGAATGCTGCCACAACGCACCACAATTATTTGCAAATATAGCGGGTGTCGCATCTGCATATTTGCCCACTGCGCCCCCATGTCCGAAATGTGCTTTTGCCCCAGCTGCACCCTGATAGCCCCACCCTGTCTGTTTTTGTGAAAAGTGCTTGCACCTTGCACTTTTTGTACTTTATGAACTGATTATCAACGATTTACGCAGTGTATGTAGACTTGCACTCTGCTTGCACTTTGCTTGCACTTGCCTGCACTCTGCCTGCACTTGCTTGCACTTGCCTGCACGCTCTGCGGATTGCTCGTTATGAGTTGCAATTACCACCTCTCACACCCGCATATTACGGTATAGGGAGACAGGAAAATCATTTGGAGCGGCAGACTTTTCTACCTCTCTACACGCGCACGCCGCCCTCACTATGCTGAATTTGTGGTGCGCCGTATCAACACGGGTGCAGACAGGTGTGCAAGCAACATTTGTGGTTACCTACACACATATATGGCATGAATATCAACGAGTTATGAAGCAAAGTGCAAGGTGCAGGCAGTTTTTATAAAACATCATTACGGTAGGTTTGCCTGCACTTGACGGGGCTGCTGAAAAGTACTCCGACGCGAGACGCGTCGCCCCCATTAGAGCGCAATTCACTGGCATAAAAGTTTTTTCCCTGGCTTCAAATTTGCTTTTTTACCTGTCAATCTGATGGAAGACGCTAGCTCTAATGGGGGCGACGCGTCTCGCGTCGGTTTAGAGATAAGAGGGAAATACGAACGCTGCTAAATAATAATATTGCTGCTTCTTTTCCCGAGGCGGGACGCCTCGCCCCCATTAGTGCTTGCGTTTGCGGCGTGCGATTATCACAAAATGGCATCTTTAGCAAGCACAAAACGCTAGCTCTAATGGGGGCGACGCGTCCCGCGTCGGTTTAGAGATAAGAGGGAAATACGAACGCTGCTAAATAATATTGCTGCTTCTTTTCCCGAGGCGGGACGCCTCGCCCCCATTAGTGCTTGCGTTTGCTGCTTGCGTTTAGTGCTAGTGTTTAGTGCTAGTGTTTAATGGTAGCGTTTAGTGGTAGCGTTTAGTGGTAGCGTTTAGTGGTAGCGTTTAGTGGTAGCGTTTGGTGCTTGAGTTTGGTGCTTGAGTTTATCGCAGAATGGCATAATTGGTCCCTATATCCCTTTTGGGGTTATGGGGTGCAATGGGTAACAAGTTGGCGGGTTGGCAACCACCGGATAGATGTCCGTTGGTGTGCCAACCCGCCAGGTTGTTTGTCAATCAGTAATTTGATATGTGTATTTTGCTTACTTGATTACCTTCTTGCCCGTGTTGGTGATGAAGAGTCCCTTGGTGGGATTCAACACGCGGCGGCCCTGAAGGTCGTAGTAGCGCACGGCCTTTTCGCTGCCATTTGCCACGGTAGCATTGTTGATGTCTGTTACAACTGTTTTGGCTGTGAGTACGAACTTGGTGCTCCATGTGTTGTCACCAGCAGCAGATGTCCACCAGTTGAATTCGCCAGTTCCTACGTTGATAACCAAATAAGAGTTTTCTGCTTTGTGTACTGCTATCAAGTTGTAGAACCCATCGTTCTTGACAAGTTTCCAAGCCTGAGGTGCTGCGCTTGCAGCCAATGTATTTCCTGAGCGAAAGATATATGTGTCAGCATCTTTTAGCTTGATATACACCTGGCCAGCCACAGTAGCGGGTACTATTTGCCACTCGGCAGTGTTGTCAGCCTCAGACTTTGCTTTGGCATCGGCTGAGATGTAACCCGCACCTTCGAGACTTGAGATGGTAGAAAGGCTCGAGATGGTGAAAGTAGTCTCATTGTAATACCCGTCTACGGTGCAAGCTGTTTTGCCCATGGCCTCTACGGCAGCATTGAGCGCAGCTGTAGCAGCTTCGTAGTCGGTAACAGATGCCTCGTAGGTAGCGATGAGAGACTTTACATTGTCAATGGCCTCTTGGCTGTACTGACCTGCCTTGGCCGTGGCTTCGTCTGTGTATCCTTCGTTTGTGGTAGCGGCCTTGGCCTTTGCCAAGGCTTCCTGAAAAGCCTTTGCTGAAGGGTCGCCACCAGGCACAATCCAGTCGATGGGGAACACAGCGTAGTTGAGTGCATAGCCCTGTGTGCAGGCATTGTCTTCGTAGAAGATGGCGATGTCGCCGTCCTTGGTGATGTCCATCGTAGAGTAACATGAGCTGGGAGCGCATATTACGACGGGGTGACCCCATGTCTTGCCATTGTCGAATGATGCCTTTACGGTGACGTTCTTACGAGAGCCATTGTTGATGTATGAATGGAGCAATACCTTGTTGTTGTAGTAAAGGATGTCGGCGTTGCAAGGATTACCATTGATGTCGGCATTAGTGGTTTGTGTGCCCCATGTCATACCACCATCGGTTGAGGTGTTGAAGCCACGCTTACCGGTCTGGCGTACAGAAATCATCACTGTGCCATCGGCCAACTCTACGAGTTTTGACTCGTCGCCGCCGTTGTAAGCAGACTTGGGTGACATCTTCCAGGTTTCGCCTTCATCGTCAGAATAGATGATGTACTCTTGAATGGCACCTGTAGCAAAGCGGTGGCTCATGGCAAACATGACGCGGCCATTGAGCTTGGCATTCTTTTGGCGCTGGAGGCAGATGCCGCGGCCTGAACCTGCAAACGAACCGAGAACCTGACCCTGCTCATAAACGCCCTTGTAAAGTTCGTCGGTCAGTGCGCGGGCCTGTGACCATGTATCGCCACCATCAGTTGAGGTGATGATAACGGGCACAATGCGGTTGCCATCTTCATTACTTGAATAGAAGTAGCCCTGGCCACCAACCATCAAGGCGATGATTTTGCCGCTGGCTGTTTCGACCATGGTAACATCGCCAAAGCCCTTGTGCGATCCATCTTTGCCGGCTACAAGTGCTTCGTCGGTTGCATTGCCTACTACCCACTTGTGCTTAGACCATGTTTTACCATTGTCGTCAGAGTGGCGCTCGTATACGTCGATATGGCCGGGCAAGTCGCCACCATGATTGAAACGGTTGTCGGCCATGGTTACTACGCGGCCGTTCTTTGAAGCATTAGCGCCCTTCTGATTGTGGAGTATTACCATAGAGGGGATACGCCAATAGGGCGCATTGAGGTCGTTGGGCATGAAGGGTACGCTCTGCACCTTGTAGACGCGGGCAATGCCTTCGGGGTTGCCGTTGTTGACAGTGAATACTTTGTTGTCGCCATAAGTAAAACTTACCAATGCAGCATCAACAGAGTCGCCTACTACGGCCTTGTCGGTGATGTCGGCAGTAACGTAGAAACGTGTCGTGCCTGAGGGCATCTCAAGGGCATTGTCGAAAGCTACCTCTACTTCGTTGCCGCTAACGGTGGCAAGCTGGCCAATGAGTGTGGCATCGCGCTGGCCATTGCTGACAAAGTTGGCGTTCTTTGAAGTGAACACCTTGATATTCTCAAGTCCGGCTACATTGGTAGCACCAAGATTGAGTTTAAGGCTCTTGCCCACAACGTTTCCATTGAAGCCTGCAACCTCAGTTTGGAAAGTGAGAAGCACCTGTTCCTTGTTGCCAGCTGCATAGGTTTGGAAACCTGGAGCCACATTGATAGAATTGAAGGTCGGAGTTGCCGTAAGGTCTGATTCAGGTATTTCGATAAGGCGCCAAGCTGAAGCCGAGCCTATGCCGCCAGCCCACATTACAAGCACTGCACCGTCATTTTGTGCATGAAGGGGGTTCTTGCCATCGGGCTTGATGTTGAACACACCCTGGCCGAGCGACGTCACGGTATATTTAGTGGCAGGTGTGGCAGTTGTTTTGGTGGCACCATTTACATCAGTGCTGTTAGGCTCGATGTATTCCTTTGTGCCATAGTTTTGCACATAGAACTGACCGTTGCCTGCATCAGTGAATGTCCAACCATAGGCGGCCGACACGACCTTGTTGCCCCACTTGGGCTGCGCCTCACTGCCTGCGCTGTAAATATACTTGCCTTGGCAGTAGCCAACCGATTTGTCGGATACGATGTAATAGGTTTTGCCTGCTGCTACCTGCACCATGGCAGCGCTATAAGTAGTTTGTGCAGCGGTTATGGCATCAACCGTTGTGGCTGCCTTTATGGCATTTGTAAATGTGGTGCGCACCTCTGCAGGGTATTGGCCAGGGTTTGTGCCTTCTTCTGTTTCGTTAAGAACACTAAGCGCCTTAGCTTGCGCTGTCTCTAATTCGGTAAGCGATACCGCCTCGAAGCGGTATTTACAACCTGCATCTTCCTTGTTCGTACCACTACCCCAGTTGTAGAGGTAGTAGTTAGGACCGTCCTGGCTTGTGTTGAACTGCACACTACCACTTGTGATGGTATAGGTATCGTCACTGAGGTCTGTAATAGTCCAATCGCCAGCCCCGCTCTTAACGGGTGCAAAGGCTGCGTTATTATTGGGCTTTACCGTTGACGATGGCGAGATATACTCACCCGACATGTTAACAATTTTGTAGGTACCATCGGTACTGCCTGCCTCAAGGCGCCACAATTGGCTGGCCGAGTAGGGTTTTTCGAATGTTTTGGTGTTCTGCATGGCCACCCCGACGCCCTTCGATATGAGAGAGAGGTTACTACGGTTGGGGGTGTAAATGCGGAACCACTTGGGGTTTTCGGCAGTAGATGTCTCAATCTTGTCTGCCCATGCCTGCGACGTGCCCAGCCCAAAGAGGGTCAGTGCGGCCAACAAGCCATTGAAGTAGTTTCTTTTCATTTAATTGATAGGTATTATTGATTTGTATATGTAACTGTTGTGATGTACGCGTTAGCAGAATTAGTAGACGAGTTGACAAGTTAACCTGTCAACTTGTTTGCTAATTCCGCCAACGCATTACTTACTTGTTAACCCGTTAACCAAGAATTTCGCCAACGGGTTGCCAACATTATTTGCCTTCCTTTTTGCCGCCCAGTATGGCGGTGGGGTCAAGTTTGGCTATGGTGTCGCGCATGGCGGTGTCGCCCTTGAGATTTTCGAGTTTGTAGTAATCCATAAATCCCATGTTGCCATCGCGCAGTGCCTGTGCCAGGGCCTTTGGCACTTCGGCCTCGGCCTGTATTACCTCGGCACGTGCCTGCTGAGCCTTGGCCTTCATCTCCTGTTCGGTGGCCACGGCCATGGCGCGGCGTTCCTCGGCTTTGGCTTGTGCAATGTTCTTGTCGGCGTTGGCTTGGTCCATTTGGAGTGTGGCGCCAATGTTTTTGCCCACATCGATGTCGGCGATGTCTATTGACAGAATTTCGTAAGCTGTGCCGGCGTCAAGGCCCTTTGAAAGCACGAGTTTTGATATAGAGTCGGGATTTTCGAGCACTTGCTCATGCGTTTCGGCCGAACCGATGCTCGACACAATGCCCTCGCCCACACGGGCCAGAATGGTGTCCTCGCCAGCACCACCTACCAGCTGGTGTATGTTGGCACGCACCGTAACGCGGGCTTTGGCTATGAGCTGAATACCATTTTTGGCCACAGCTGCCACAGGGGGTGTGTCTATTACTTTAGGATTGACACTCGTCTGCACTGCCTCGAACACATCGCGGCCGGCCAGGTCGATGGCGGTAGCTTTTTCAAACGAGAGGTCGATGTTGGCCTTAGATGCCGACACCAGCGCATGCACCACGCGCTGCACGTGTCCGCCCGTCATGTAGTGGGCTTCAAGGTTGTCGCGCGTCACGGTGCGCAGCCCGGCCTTGTGTGCCTCGATAAGGCTCGGCACGATGATGCCGGGCGGCACATTACGAATGCGCATCAGGAATAGCTGAATGAGCGATATTTTCACACCCGACACCTTGGCACTGAGCCACAAGAAGAAGGGCACGAAATGGAAAAAGATGCTGAGAAGTACTATGGCGCCTAACGCCACAACAGCAATCACCATAGGAGATGAGATAATCATAAGCTACAAGTATTAAGTAGATAAAGTTGAAAGTCGCTCATGGCTATTGACAATATCGCGGACTCGCTGATAAGTTAACAAGTTAATGGGAACCACGACTTTTACCATACAAAGGTATGGCTTAATAACAAAAGCGTGGAAAAGTTCCTTGGTCTTTTTCACGTTTTTGTGTTATACAACATATTATGAGAGCTAACGGCTCTGTGCATCAATATATTCGAGTTCGGCGGCAAGCATGGCTATAAGCGGCATGTCGGCACCGCGGCTGCGTGCCTCGGCCAGCGGACGGCGGTAAAGGTAGTACAGCTCCATGGGACGGTGGTGATCGCGGTCAAACTTCATGCTCGATGCAAATTGTGGCATGCGGTGTGTCATGTCCATCATTTTGTCGGCATAACTCTCGTCAATGCCCTTCACACCGCAAGCTCTGGCGGCGCCTATCACCTCGAGCATCATTTGGCGAATGATGGGTGCCATGCTCTCGTTGGCTATCAGACTGCCGGCCGAAACGGCACCCACGGCAGCGGTCATGCCGTTGAAGGGCATGTTCCACACAGCCTTTTTCCAGCGCATCTCGTCGTAGGGCATTTCCTTGGCCTTGATGCCCGAAGCTGCAAAGTCGGCCATCATGTGGGCGAGTACCTCGTGGTTGTGGCAGTTGTAGTTGCCCACCTGCAGCAGTCCGTTGAAGGTGTGCGTAATGTGGCCGGGAGCGTTTTTGAGCGTGCAGATGTATGCTACGCCTCCCAACAGTTGCGCACGTGGCATGGCCTTGCACAAGTCGGCCTCCAGCCCAATGCCGTTTTGTATGAGCAGCACCAGTGTGTCGGGGTGACAAATTGGGGCAAGCATTTGCGGCAGCAGGTGGTTGGCTATGCTCTTGATGGCTACTATCACCACATCGCACACTGGCATTTGCGCCGTACTGTTGTAGGCATTGATGTGGCAAAGGTGGTAACTGCCATCGCACGAGTCGACCTGCAGGCCGTGCTGGCACACATGGTCGTAATCGGAATGCAGCAAAAAGTGTACGTCGTGACCGGCTTTGGCCAACAAGCCGCCATAGTAGCCACCTATGGCACCGGTGCCGATGATTGCATATTTCATATAGTCTGGTATATACGTATCTGGTTAACGGGGTGACGGGGTACGGGTTGACAAGTAAGTATGCTATACTACTTATTATGTTGAAGTAAGATTGGTAATAAGCTTGGTAAACTTACTTGTAAACTTGTCAACTTGTCAACTTTTCAACTTTTCAGGGCGGCAGCCTCATCGGCCAGCCCCATCTTATAAACATTCGTTTCACGCAGTTCAAAGCCCAGGCTCTGATACAAGCGGTTGGCCGCCTCACGCTGCGGACGCGAGGTGAGGTTTGCCGTGGCGGCACCGTGGCGGCGGGCTTGGAACATGAGGTGGTCGAGCAACATGCGTGCATACCCCTTGCCACGCTGGGCAGCGTCAACCACCACGTCCTCCACCCATGCTTTGTTCCCCGTGAACTGGTGGCACAGGCAGAGTGTAGCCGTACCGGCCAAAGTGCCCTGCGGCGTGTAAAGCAAGTAGATGTGTGTGCGGGGCTCGTGGGCCAAAGCTGTGAATTGGGCGAGCGTCAATGGCACAAAGTTGGACGAGAGTTGGGCAAGCAGGGTGTTTACACTGTCGAGCAGCGGTGTGCTGCAGTCATCTGCCTTGAGCGGCACAATGTGGCAGCGGCGGCGCACATCGAGCAGCTGGCGTATGGTTTTGCCATAAAGGGGGTGGCGCCATTCGGGAGCTATCTCGGCCAAAGGTTCGAGCACAAACAGGCGGTCAGTCATTTCGGGGTGCGGCAGTTGCAGCGACGGTGTACACACCACGCGGTTGTCGCAGGCCAACAAATCGATGTCGATAATGCGGTCGTGATACACCCCGTCCTTGCTCTTGACGGTGCGCCCCATGTCACGCTCAATTTGCTGAGTAGCGCGCAGCACTTCGGCGGGCGTCATCGTGGTGTCTACTGCCACAGCCGTATTGACAAACAAGTTGTGTGATTCAAAGCCCACGGGGGCCGTTTCGACAGGTGTGGCCTTACGCACAACCGTGCCTATGCGCTCGCCAATGAGCGCACAGGCACGGTTTATGTTTTCGTGACGATTGCCAAGATTTGTTCCGAGTGAGAGATAAAGCATTACAAGTTGTGATGTATATATATGTGTGAGCCGAGCGGTTGCCCCCTACTCCACCGAAAGTGCGTCGAACACCATTTGGGGTTCAAAACCGCGTGTAATGGCCGCACGGGCAATCTTTTGGTTCACGGCATAAGGTGTGTCGCCCTTGGTGGTGCGGCGCCGCGAGGCTATGAAGTCGGCCAATGCCTGACGGTAGTCATCGTCGTCTATCAGGGCCAGGGCATCGTCGGTGTCGAAGTCTGATACACCCTTTTGCCGCAGCGCATAGCGTATTTTGATGCGCCCCCAATGGTCGAAGCGGAATTTATCGTTTACAAAGGCGCGCGCATAACGTGCCTCGTCAATGTAACTTTCGGCCTCAAGGCGGCCCAAGGTCTCGTCCACCTCGTCGGGTGTAGCCCCTTTGGCCAAAAGCTTTTTGGCTATCTCACTGCGGCAATATTCCTTTTGCGCGCAGCGGCTGGTGGCCCACTGGTAGTATTGGTTGTTATCGGCCATAACCATAAGTTACTTAATGATGCTGCGCAGCACAAACCAGGCATGGTAGCCCAGGGTGGACAACAGACCATAATGGTGCGACATGATGTGGAAACGCTCGCGCAGCGATGCCTTGTGGTTGCGTGTGGTCATGCCCTCGTTAAGGTAGTCGGCCACAATGGTGTGTGCATTGACAAGCGGCAGTGCCTTGTGCGAAGCCTCACGCATGATGCGAATGCACCAGTCAAAGTCGGCCGAGAAACGGTACTTGCGGTTGTAGTGCATACGCCGTGCCAGGTCGGTACGTGCAAAGAAAGCCTGGTGGCACACCAGCATGCCATTTTTGAACGAGCGCCAGTTGAGGTGTTCGGGCGGTGTCAGGCGCCGGCGTCGCAGAAAGTTGCCATCGGCATCTACCAAGTTGGTGTCGCCATACACCACAGCGGGCAGTTGGGGTGACTTGACAGCCGCCTGTGCCACGAGTTCGAGCGTGTTGGCAGCATGAAAGGTGTCGCCTGCATTAAGAAATAGTATGTAGCGCCCCGTGGCCATGTCGATGGCCTTGTTCATGGCATCGTAGAGCCCCTCGTCGGGTTCGCTGATGCACACTATTTCGTGACGCACGGCAGCATGGCTGTTGCGCTCCTGATAGTGGTGCACAAGCTCAAGGGTATTGTCGTGCGAGTTGCCGTCAATAATGAGGTGCTCCACATGGGCATAGGTTTGCTGCTCCACACTTTCGATGGTTCGTTCAATAAGCGCACCGGCATTCCATGTAACGGTGGCTACGGTAATTTTAAGGCCTTTTTCTGTCGTCTGTGCCGCGGAAGGAGGCACACTGTTCTCTTCCATTTTATGATAAGTACATTATTATTCTATTAGTAGGTTGCTGCCGCCCTACTCCATTGCATATACTGCCGCATAAGCCTTGGCCACAGCCTTTTCGTCGTAAGCCTTCAGGGCCTTGGCGCGGGCATTGCGGCACATGGCGGCATAGCTTTGCGAATTGAGTGTTGCAGCTATGCCATGTGCAAAGTCGAGGCTGTTGCAGTAGGCGGCCAGATAGCCGTTCACCCCCGTGTCGACCATCTGCGGCACACCGCCCACATTGAATGCCACACAAGGCACGCCGCAGGCCATGGCCTCGGCTATGGTGTTGGGCAGGTTGTCCATGAGGGTGGGCATAACCAACAAGTCGCAGGCCTGGTAGAGCTGTCGCATACGTTCCTCGCTCTGTACATAGCCCATGGCATACGCTGGCACAGCAAAGGCCGATTGCAAACTTTCGGCTCCATGCCCCGCCAGCACAATGGCCACCTTGTCGGCCTGGTCGGGGTGCTCCTGCATGAGCAGTGATATGGCTTCGGTCAGATAGTCTATGCCCTTGTTGGGGTCGGTCACCTTAAAGGCGGTAAACAGCAGCAAACGCTTGTCGGCGGGCAATCCGAGTGCCTCGCGCACCTCGTTGCGGGTGGGCATGCCCTCTGTGCCGGCTGGTGCATAGTAGCGTGTGTCGATGGGATTGGGTATGCAGCCCACGCGCTGCCCCTTGAGCAGTGGCGCTTGTGCGGCCAAGCCGGCCAACCACTGGCTGCACCCTATTGCGGTAAAGTGGCCCTTGGCGTAAGTGGCAGCCTTGCGACGGTAGGTACTGGCCGACAGGTCGCCCGCCGAGGGACGGCACAACTGCGGACATTTGCCGCAACCGCTGAGCCAGCGCTGGCAGTCGGCCGCATTGTGACACACACCGGTAAAGGTCCACATGTCGTGCATGGTGATGACCACGCGCTTGCCACTGCGCAATATCTTCTGCATATTGCGCAGTGAGAGCATGGCCTGGTTTGTCCAATGCAGATGTATGACATCGGCCTCGGCAAATGCCTTGAGCCGTGTGATGTCGTTGCCAAAGCGTGCCGTGTCTACTGCAAACAGCCCTTGGCGGCTAAAGCCGTTCTTTACGAATATCTCTAACCTTTCGAGCACGAACTTGAGTTTGCGCCACAGGGTGCGTTTAAGGCTTACCACCTCTGTGCGCTCTGCTGGCAGTGTGCGGTTCATGCACAACAAGGTGGCATCTACGCCGTTTTGGCGCAATGCTTTGAGCAGCCGCATGGAGGCTATGGCAGCCCCGCCTGCGTGGTCTGAGGTGTTGACAAGCAGTACTTTCAAGGGAGTAGAGGTTAGAGAGTTAAGAGGGTCAGGAGGTTAGGAGGGGATAAGGTTATGAGGTTATAAAGTAACCTTTGTGTGTTAGGCAAGGAGTTTGAAAGTTAGAGGGTTATTGGGTTAGAGGATTATTGGGTTAGAGGGTTATTGGGTTAGAAGGTTAAAAGATTACCCTTGCTTGCCTAACTCACAAAGGTTACTTTTTAACCTTATAACCCCCTAACCTTATAACCCTATAACCTCCCCCTCTCTCACCGTCCCAGCGTGTCCTTTGCAATGACAGCTGTGGCCCCGGCGTTTTGTTTGATATAATTGTCTGCTGCCTGGCCAGCGCGTGAGAGTTCGTCCTTGTCTGAAAGGAAGCGGTCCATAATGGCCGCAAAGTCAGCCGCAGAATGTATTTCGCGGCAACCACCATTGGCCAGCAAAGCCTGCGCCTCGCGGAACTTTTTGTTGTTAGGGCCTATTATTACCGGCACACCATACACCGCTGCCTCGGGCACATTGTGTATGCCCACGCCAAAACCACCGCCCACATAGGCCACGGTGGCATAACGATAGATGCTTGACAACAAGCCATAGCAGTCTATTATCAGGCAGTCGGCCTCGGCCACACTCTTAGGCGTGGCTGTAGAGTAGCGCACATACGGCCGCTGCAGTTTGCTCTCTATCTGCCGCAAGTGGTCCTCGCTCACCACGTGGGGAGCCAGCACCAGACGCAGATTGGGGTGGGTGTTGAAATAACTGATGATGATGTCCTCGTCGGGCTGCCACGAACTGCCGGCCACGAGCACCCGCCAACAACCGGCAAAGCGCTCGACAAGGGGCAGCGGCTTGGCCGCATTGCGTATGTCTATTACGCGGTCAAAACGGGTGTCGCCCACCACCGTCACTTGGTTTACGCCTATGCCGGCAAGCAGTTGTTTCGAAGCCTCGTCCTGCACGTAAAGGTGCGTCATGCGATGCAGCACACGTGCATAGTTGCGGCCGTACCAACGAAAGAATATCTGGCCGGGCCTGAAAATGCTCGACACCGAATAAACCGGCACATGGTTGCGGTGCAATATGTCGATGTAGTTGCGCCAGAACTCATATTTTATAAAGTATGCTGCCTCGGGGCGCGCCATTTTTACAAACTTTATGGCGTTGAACGGGGTGTCGAAGGGCAAGTAACATATCACATCGGCCCCAGCATAGTTCTTGCGCACCTCATAGCCCGAGGGCGAGAAAAAGGTGAGCAATATTTTGCGTTCGGGGTGCTCGCGCCGCAAGCGCTCCATGAGCGGACGGCCCTGTTCAAACTCGCCCAGCGAGGCGGCATGAAACCACACATAGCGGCTGGTGCCTATCTGGCGGCGCAATATGCGCCAAGTGTCGCGGTGCCCGCGCATCATGGTACGCACCTTTTTGTTAAAGAGTGCGGCTATGTTGCAGCCGAGCATCATCAAGTATATTGCGAGTGAATACATCTTGTAGTAAAAAGAGTTTTGCTGTCCGTTGACACCACCAAGCGTCAACGGACCGACAAAAGATAGTTAACTGGAGCCTACAAGCAGACAGGCCTCACGCGCCCACCTGCTTCAACCAACTTGCTTAGTGCAGCGCCTCAATGGCAGCCTTCATGCGGCGCAGGGTCTCCTCCTTGCCAAGGAAAGCGGCAAGTTCATACATGTCGGGGCCCTTACCAGTGCCCACAAGGCACACGCGCCAGGGGTTCCAAGGCTTTTTGCCTGTTTCGGCAGCCCAGGCATCTACCACAGCCTTCTGGCTTTCGATGCTGAAGTCGTCAAGGCCCTCAAGCAGATGGTAAAGCGCATCCATGTCGGCAGCAGCGCCTTCCTTCCAGTTCTTGCGGGTAAATTTGTCGTCGGCCGAATAGGTGGGGGCTATAAAGAAGAAGTCGCAAAGGGGCCAAAGTTCCTTGATAAAGTTAATCTTCTTCATCTTCATCATGCCCACCACAGCCTGTACACGTTCAATGGGGGCATCGATACCATTGGCCTTGAGTATCTGGTCAAAGGCAGGGGCGAGCACCGCGTCGTCGGTTTTGAGTATGTACTCGCGGTTGAACCACTGTCCCTTAATATAGTCGAACTTGGCACCGCTCTTCGAGCATTTTGACAGGTCGAACTGGTCGATGAGTTCCTGCATGGAGAGTATTTCCTGGTCGGTGCCGGGGTTCCAGCCCAACAGGGCAAGGAAATTGATTACGGCCTCGGGCAGATAGCCGCTTTCGCGGTAACCCGACGACACATCGCCCGTTTTGGGGTCGTGCCACTCGAGCGGAAACACCGGGAAGCCCAGGCGGTCACCGTCACGCTTGCTGAGCTTGCCCTTGCCGTCGGGCTTGAGCAACAGGGGCAGGTGGGCAAACTGGGGCATGGTGTCCTCCCAACCAAAGGCACGGTAGAGCAACACGTGCAGCGGAGCCGAGGGCAACCACTCCTCGCCACGTATCACGTGCGAAATCTCCATCAAGTGGTCGTCCACAATGTTGGCCAAGTGGTAGGTGGGCAGGTCGTCGGCACTCTTGTAGAGCACCTTGTCGTCGAGAATGTCGCTCATTATGCGCACATCGCCACGAATGATGTCCTTTACGTGCACCTCCTCGCCGGGCTCTACCTTGAAGCGTACCACATACTGCTCGCCGGCGTCAATCAGGCGCTGTGTTTCCTCGGCGCCGAGCACCAGCGAGTTGCGCATCTGCATGCGGGTGTGGGCATCGTACTGAAAGTTCTGCACTGCCTCGCGCTTGGCGGTCAGCTCCTCGGGGGTGTCAAAGGCTATGTAGGCCTTGCCGGCATCGAGCAGTTGCTTTACATACTTGCGGTAAATGTCGCGACGCTCGCTCTGGCGGTAGGGACCATGGTCGCCACCAAAGCTCACACCTTCGTCAAACTTGATGCCGAGCCACTTGAACGACTCTATAATATAGTCCTCGGCTCCCGGCACAAAGCGGTTGGAGTCGGTGTCCTCAATGCGGAACACCATGTCGCCGCCGTGCTGGCGCGCAAACAAATAGTTGTAAAGGGCTGTGCGCACACCGCCAATATGAAGTGGGCCCGTGGGGCTTGGTGCAAAACGCACACGTACTTTTCTTTCAGACATAGTTGTGATGATAATTGCGCGTTGGCAGAATCGGGTGGTCGAACTGACGGACATGCACGGGCTTTGTCGGCCCATCAGGCCGAGGCGCGACTGGCCTTTGCCGGCTCGTCAACCCGTCAACCTGTTAACCCGTCAACCCTTAACCAATTATGCCAACGGGTTGATAGTTTCGTTATTATGCCACAAAAGTACTGCTTTTTTCGCAAAAGGCCAAGTTGTGGCACAGACGCCATAACACCAAGTTTGGCCATCAAAGGATAAAGTTGTACTTTTGCAGACTGTAACCAACGCATAATCAACCAATTCACACATAATGAAGAAGTTTTTCACTCTCACTCTTCTGCTCCTGCTCACCGCCGTGACGGCCGTGCAGGCTCAGGTGAACTTCAGCGTCAAGTACAAGCGCGTGAATCCCACCACCATCGACATCATTTTTACTGGCACCGCACAGCCGGGCTGGCACATCTACTCTACCAACATTGGCGAGGGTGGACCTACCAGGGCCGAGTTTGGCGTGGACAAAATTAAGGGTGCCAAGCTCAAGGGCAGCCTTAAGGCCGGACCGGGAGCCAAAACCATGCAGGACCCCATATTCGAGATGCCTGTAACCTTCTTCGAGGGGCACGCCATCTTTACACAACGCGTGGAGCTGCTCGACAAGAACTATGAGCTGAAAGGCTACCTTAAATATGGTGCCTGCAACGACGAGAACTGTCTGCCGCCCACCAGCGTCAACGCCAAGGTGGCTGGCACCGACGGCCCCACCCCCACTGCCGAGAGCAAGGCCGAGGAGGCTGCCGCTGCTGCCGCACAAGGCAACGCACTGACTACTGTCACCGACAGCACGGCTGCCACTGCCACCGACAGCGCTGCCGCTATGGCACAGGTGCAGCCGCTCGACAGCGCACAGACTCAGGCTCTGTGGACTCCGGTTATAAAGGAACTCAAAAACTTTGGTTCGGACACGGGCGACATGACGGGCAAGGCATGGTACTACATATTCTTCCTGGGCTTTGTAGGCGGCCTCGTGGCCTTGTTCACCCCTTGCGTATGGCCCATCATACCTATGACAGTGAGCTTCTTCCTTAAGCGCTCGGGCGACCGCCGCAAGGGTGTGCGCGATGCCATCACCTACGGCGTCAGCATTGTGGTGATATACGTGGCCCTGGGCCTTATCATCACCACCATATTCGGTGCCAATGCGCTCAACGACCTCTCCACCAACGCAGTGTTCAACATTCTGTTCTTCCTCATGCTGGTTGTGTTCGCGGCCAGTTTCTTTGGTGGATTTGAGATTACGCTGCCCAGCAAGTGGGGCGATGCTGTCGACAACAAGGCCGAAAAGACTACCGGTCTGCTCAGCATCTTCCTCATGGCCTTTACGCTGTCGCTGGTGAGTTTCTCATGCACAGGTCCCATCATAGGCTTCTTGTTGGTCGAGGTGAGCACATCAGGCGGTTCGGCCCTGGCTCCCACCATCGGCATGTTGGGTTTTGCCGTAGCGCTGGCTCTGCCGTTCACACTGTTCGCCCTGTTCCCCACATGGCTTAAGAGCGCGCCCAAGAGCGGCGGCTGGCTCAACAACGTGAAGGTGGTGCTTGGCTTCCTCGAACTGGCTTTTGCCCTGAAGTTCTTCTCGGTGGCCGACTTGGCTTACGGCTGGCACTTGCTCGACCGCGAAACTTTCCTCGCACTGTGGATTGTGATATTCGCCCTGTTAGGCATCTACCTGCTGGGCGCCATCAAGTTCCCGCACGACGATGAGGACGAGCGCCACACTTCGGTTCCGCGCTTCTTCCTGGCGCTCATATCACTGGCCTTTGCCGTGTACATGGTGCCGGGCTTGTGGGGCGCACCTGTCAAGGCCGTAAGTGCCTTCGCACCGCCTATGTCTACTCAGGACTTTAACCTCGACCCTGTAAAGATTGAGGCTAAATTTACCGACTATGAAGCGGGCATGGCCTACGCACGCCAAACAGGCAAACCGGTGATGCTCGACTTTACGGGCCACGGTTGTGTGAACTGCCGCAAAATGGAGTTGGCAGTATGGCACGATGCCAAGGTGCGCGACTTGCTCACCAAGGATTATGTGCTTATTTCGCTTTATGTGGACGAGAAGGCTCCGCTGCCCGAACCCATCGAGGTGCAGGAGAACGGACAGGCTACCACGCTTCGCACCGTGGGCGACAAGTGGAGCTACTTGCAGCGCAGCAAGTTCGGTGCCAACGCGCAGCCTTTCTACGTGTTGCTCGACAACAATGGCCGTCCGCTCAACAGCTCTTACTCGTACGACGAGAACATTGACAAGTTTGTGACGTTCCTTAAAAAGGGTCTTGACAATTATAACAAGCAATAAGCACTGGCAATTTGCTAATGTGGCAATTTGCTAATGCGTTAATGGGCTGACGCCGTAGTGTTACAAATAGTAACGCTACGGCGTCAGCTCATTTATATATCTGCATATTTGCACATTAACAAACATGGCGCGAGCACGACGCAAGCACTAAACGCGAGCACTTAACGCAAGCACCAAACGCAAGCACTAAACGCGAGCAACAAACGCAAGCAACAAACGCGAGCAACAAACGCAAGCACTAAACGCAAGCACCAAACGTGAGCACCAAACGTGAGCACTAAACGCAAGCACCAAACGGAAGCACCAAACGGAAGCACTAATGGGGGCGACGCGTCCCGCGTCGGGCTATTTTTCAGCCCCCTCGTCCCTCGCGCCTCCATTAGAAGGCTTAAGTCTGCGAGCAGGGCGACAGCCTTATGTCTCTTTCAGGCAGGGCGACCAGCCCTGCCTCAGCTTATGTGAAAAACCACGGCGTCAGCCTTATGTTACTTATGTAGCTTATGTTCTTATGTCTACCGCGGTAAGCGGCACAAGGGCGGACAGCCCTTGAAAGCACAGAACAAGGTTCATTACTCCCAATGTCGTTTACCCCTTCAGCCAGACGGTGCATTGGCGAAATCAAAAGCCGCATATTTTCCCGACGCGAGACGCGTCGCCCCCATTAGAGGTAGCGTTTGCGAGCATGGCAAGCACATCAGCACATTACCACATTGACGCGAAGCACAAGTGCCAAAAATCCCCGCTACGCCACGAGAGGGGGCATAACGGGGATTGGAGTATATATTCGGCCAAGTCGCGAAAAAGGCAAATTCAGAAAACGCAACGCAACCTATATATGCACTTTAATTAGTCGGCCAACTTAGCCTTGATGAACTCACGGTTCAAACGGGCAATGTTAGCGATAGACTCGTTCTTGGGGCATACAGCCTCGCAAGCGCGGGTGTTGGTACAGTTACCAAAACCAAGTTCGTCCATCTTGGCCACCATAGCCTTGGCACGCTTGGCTGCCTCGGGACGACCCTGGGGCAGAAGTGCAAACTGGCTAACCTTAGAGCTTACGAAGAGCATGGCAGAGCCATTCTTACAAGCTGCTACACAAGCACCGCAACCGATGCAAGTGGCGCAGTCCATAGCCTCGTCGGCGTCCTGCTTAGGAATGAGAATGGCATTGGCATCCTGAGGTGCACCAGTGCGCACGCTGATGTAACCACCGGCAGCCTGTATCTTGTCAAAGGCCGAACGGTCAACCATGCAGTCCTTTATTACAGGGAAAGCTGCCGAACGCCAAGGCTCAACGGTGATAACGTCGCCATCGTTGAAACGACGCATGTAAAGCTGGCAAGTGGTGGCACCAGCCTCAGTCTTACCGTGGGGTGTACCATTGATGTAGAGCGAGCACATACCGCAGATACCCTCGCGGCAGTCGTGGTCGAATACGAAAGGCTCCTTACCCTCCTCAACGAGCTCTTCGTTGAGAATGTCGAGCATTTCGAGGAATGATGTGTCATCGGGGATGTCGTGCATCTCGCGCGTGTCAAAGTGACCCGCATCCTTGGGGCCATTCTGCTTCCAATACTTGATTGTGAATGATATGTTCTTAGCCATGGCTTATTAATTCTTGTAGTTACGGGTTTTTACTTCGATTGCTTCGTACTTCAAGGGCTCTTCGTACTTAACGGGATCCTTGTCCTCACCCTGGTATTCCCAGCATGATACGTAGAAGCAGTTCTTGTCGTCACGCTTGGCTTCGCCCTCTTCAGTCTGATGCTCTACGCGGAAGTGACCGCCGCAGCTCTCCTCGCGGTGGAGTGCGTCGATGGCGATGAGCTGACCCATGGTGATGAAGTCGTTCAAGCGGATAGCCTTGTCGAGCTCAACGTTAACACCCTCGATGTGGGGAACGAAGAGGTTGGTCTCGAACTCCTTGCGGATTTCCTTCAACTTGGCAAGAGCTGTTACGAGGCCCTCCTTTGAACGGGCCATACCAACATACTCCCACATGATGTGGCCAAGCTCCTTGTGAATGCTGTCAACCGACTTCTTACCATTGATGTTGAGCAAGTGGTTGATGTGATCCTGCACAGCCTTTTCGGTAGCCACAAATTCGGGCAGGTCGGTGCTGAAGCGGGGCACAGTGATTTGGTCGCTGAGGTAGTTCTGAATGGTGTAAGGCAACACAAAGTAACCATCGGCCAAACCCTGCATAAGGGCAGAAGCACCCAAGCGGTTGGCACCGTGGTCAGAGAAGTTACACTCACCAATGGCGAACAAACCAGGAATGTTGGTAGAGAGCTCGTAGTCAACCCAAAGACCACCCATTGTGTAGTGAATAGCGGGGTAAATCATCATCGGGTTGGTATATTCGATGCCGTCGTCACCCTTGCGCACTACCTGGCCGGGCTTAACGTCGGTAATTTCTTCGTACATGTCGAAGAGGTTGCCATAACGCTGGAGCACTACGTCGATGCCCAGACGGCCGATAGCCTCAGTAAAGTCGAGGTATACGGCAAGGCCAGTGTTGTTCACACCAAAGCCGGCGTCGCAACGCTCCTTGGCAGCACGCGAAGCTACGTCACGGGGAACGAGGTTACCGAAAGCGGGGTAACGGCGTTCAAGATAGTAGTCGCGGTCGGCCTCGTCGATGTCGGTAGGCTTGATTTCGCCCTTCTGCAACTTGATGGCATCTTCCTTCTTCTTGGGCACCCAGATACGGCCATCGTTACGCAGTGACTCAGACATAAGGGTGAGCTTTGACTGCTTGTCGCCGTGAACGGGGATACAAGTGGGGTGAATCTGCACGTAAGCAGGGTTGGCAAAGTAAGCACCCTTGCGGTAAGCTGCAATGGCAGCCGAGCAGTTACAACCCATGGCGTTGGTTGAAAGGAAGTAAGTGTTGCCATAACCACCAGTGGCCAATACTACTGCGTGGGCGGCAAAGCGCTCGAGCTTGCCGTTGATGAGGTTACGGGCAATGATACCGCGTGCACGGCCGTCGATAATCACAACGTCCTGCATTTCGTAGCGGCAGTAGAGCTTTACAGTGCCGGCGTGTACCTGAGCCATGAGGGCTGAGTAGGCACCGAGCAAGAGCTGCTGGCCGGTCTGACCCTTGGCATAGAAAGTACGGCTTACCTGCACACCACCGAACGAACGGTTGGCAAGCAAACCACCATATTCGCGTGCGAAAGGTACACCCTGTGCCACGCACTGGTCGATGATGTTGGCGCTCACCTCAGCCAAACGGTATACGTTGGCCTCGCGGGCACGGTAGTCACCACCCTTTACAGTATCATAGAAGAGGCGGTAAACAGAGTCACCATCGTTCTGATAGTTCTTGGCAGCATTGATACCACCCTGTGCGGCGATAGAGTGAGCACGACGGGGAGAGTCCTGAATGCAGAAGTTGAGCACCTTGAAGCCCATCTCGCCAAGTGAGGCTGCTGCCGAAGCACCGGCCAGACCTGTACCTACTACAATGATGTCGAGCTTACGCTTGTTGGCGGGGTTCACCAATTTCTGGTGAGCCTTATAGTTGGTCCATTTTTCAGCAACAGGACCTTGAGGTATTTTAGAATCTATATTAGCCATGATAGGATATTCTATTTTATAAAGTTAAAAGTTTAGGAGTTGAAAGAGTTAAGCAAGCAGCAATAGTCATACCTATTCTTTTCGCTTCTTACCTTCCCGCTCTTCCACTTTAAAAGAATACATTATGCTGCGCAGCAAGCACCACCGCAGAAGGCGAACTTGAGAGCTACTGCAAGGAAGATGAGCATGAGCACAGTAACGTAGATGTTACCGATGCAACGCCAGCGGTTGAACCAAATCTTGCCATTCCAACCGAGTGTCTGCATAGCGCTCCAGAAACCGTGTGTCATGTGGAACCAGATGGCTACAAACCAGATGATGTAGAGCACGGTGAACACCGGATTGCTGAAGGTGTAGGCTATCATGCCATAACCATCGGCAGCATCTTCTACGCCGTTAACATAAGGCATACCAGCGTTGAAGAGTTCGGCAAACATCATGTTGTACCAGAAGTTGAAGAGGTGGAGCAGCATGCCAAGCACCACGATGATGCCGAGCACGAGCATGTTCTGCGATGCCCACTCTACCTTTTCAGGCTTTGAGGTAACGGCATAGCGGTTGTTACCACGGGCCTTGCGGTTCTGCAGGGTAAGAATGATGGCATAAATAAAGTGGAGGGCTACGAGTACTGCAAGGCCGGCGGTTGCCACTACGGCATACCAGTTGGCACCCAACATCTCGCATACCCAGTTGTAACCTTCTTTTGAGAAGAGGGCTACCAAGTTCATGCAACCATGAAATGTGAGGAACAGAATAAGCGCAATGCCAGTTACTGACATGATTACCTTCCGTCCGATGGATGAGTTAGTTAACCACATAAAATGATTTGAATTAAGTTGATATTTAGATTATTAAATTTATCCGGCGCCACACGGGGTACGGGGCATGCCCCTTCTCCCTTGTTTTGCTGCATATCCTCATAAATGGGGAGGACACACCTTTATGCGTGCAAAATTAAAGGTTTTTATTTGTGTTTACAAGTTTTGCGGGTACAAAAAACGAGCTGTCCGTCCGTTTGGGGTGTGTACGCCTTCGGAGGTTCTGTGCTACCACCCAACGCTACCTCTAATGGGGGCGACGCGTCCCGCGTCGGAAAAATACAATGTTTATACACTAAAAGAGGCTCACAGACAGCGTAATTACACGCCTGTCTGTGAGCCTTTGCCTTAAATTCCGACGCGGGACGCGTCGCCCCCATTAGAGGTAGCGTTGGGTATTAGCGCCACACCGGTCACAGGGCTATCAGTCCTTGTCCATGTTGCCCCACATGTCGCCTTGGGGGTTGCCCCACATGTCGTTTTGCTTCTGGCTCCAGCGCACATCGGTACGTTCGTCTTTGTTTACTTCAATTTGGGCACCACCGCTGAGGTTGAGCATGGCCTCCTCGGCATAGAGGTGTACTGTGACCGACTGGGGCTGCATA
>ENA-UPTB01000752-UPTB01000752.1-human-gut-metagenome-genome-assembly--contig:-NODE-752-length-32364-cov-10.201567_pt1 | contig 32364 bp, 27 predicted proteins | sample MGYA00250046_ERZ773369 | MGnify/ENA primary metagenome ERZ773369 (study PRJEB29103, sample SAMN06111938) | human gut metagenome | biome: human gut; feature: ankylosing spondylitis patient; material... | reverse complement strand
AACTCACGACACAATCGTAAATCTCTCTGGAAAGGTCTCATTGCGTTTACCCTGGAAAAAAGTCATTGCGCTTGACATGAGCGAGCGTGGGCAATGCTGGGACAACGCTCCGGCCGAATCATTTTGGGCAACCCTGAAGCGGGAAACGCTACCGTTATCCGGATGCTTCAACAGCCAAAAGGTGGCGCAGGATACTGTGACTCGTTGGATATCCTATTACAATGGAACTCGCCTCATTCACAGCCGGGGATGCGATCCCCTTATCAATTCAGATTAAGGGCGCAAGCCTTGTAATCCGGGCTTCTTTATCGAGATTCGAAATTCGCGCCCACGTCCTAGTTCCAGTGCATGCTTTGGATCCTATTGGTGTCCAAAAATCCGATACCACTTCAATTAACAAGTCTGAAAAAAACGCCCCTCTTCGCATGATATCTCAGTTATGCTCCTTGCTAGTGTCCAGGAAAATTTGCTCCTTCAATTTGACAATACTCTGAAGTCGCCCAATATGCGACCGTAGCATAAGCATAAAATCTGCTTCATTTATACAAAAAGTTGTTGACCGCTCACGATTCACCTGCAGCATAAACCAGGAGACTAGCAAAATCGATTCGGTTTGAAGAAATATTGAATGGACAGGTTCGGGATAATTATCCCCTCTGTAGAATGGAGTATTAATAAAATAGCCTCCCTCTCGTATCTTCAGATACTCCCCTTCTCCATACTGTCTTTTAACACCTATCAAATCAAATAAACTTTTAGTTACCCTTATATCAAAACTAGATCGTGGGTTACTAAAGACTACAAATTTAAAATTCTTAGAGTTTAAAAGATCATCTAATACAGATAATCTCTTACAAAAACAAATATCGTCTAAACTAATTTTAAACCTGTGAGCAAAACCAACGCCTGAACCAATTTTTTCTCTATCTACTATAGACAAAATAGGATTCAACGCTATTGCCAAGCAATCATTCCCAATTAAGCTTGCTAACCTTATTGCAGCAAAACCTCCATTAGAAGAGCCAACAATTACAATATTATTAGGGGAAACAGACAACTTCTTGGCCAATTCAAGAATCATTGGTGCTAACAAACTTAAACAATCTACATCTTTACTACCAAAAAAATAAGTCGCCCCTCTTCCTCCTTCAGGGTCAACAGACGGATCACGGAATGGATCGTCAACCGCCAAACAATACCCATCTAAATAGTTGAACCATGAAACGCGTGTAAAATGAGGGTAAGTAAAAAGTTTATTTCCTAAACAGGTGGGAAAGATATATAGCTTCCCCCCCCCCGTTTTGACTGATATGAGCCCCCCGAAATAAAGCCATCTCGAATCGTTTGTTGTTATCTACAGCAAATCTGCCCTCAAAGTCAACAGGTATATCAAGCATCGAAGAAAATACCTGAGCCTCTTGAGATAAAACCTCCAAAAGCGTAGCCTTGCTACGCGTTGGTTTAATTTTTTTAAATTCAAACATTTGTCACGTTATTTAATTAACCAAACAATTATCTCTATTTATTTACAGTAGAAAATTTAAGCAAGCAACCACGAACTTCTAACACTATCTCTTTGATGTCATTGGCGGAGATCATAAATGTCTCACCTTTGCAATAATATAAAGTTGGAGCATCTTTGAAAGACAACTTAACTCTACCATCACTCACGAAAAACAAATCAAAAGAACTTAAGGCAATAACGATCTTACTAGCCACATCATAACAATATCGTTTTATTGAAAAATAGTTACAATGAAACTCACCATATTCTCGATATATATGATTTAATCTTTTTATTTCAGCTAAAAAGTTAGGCCCCGATGCATCAAAATTTATTGCTAATCTTCCCTTTTCTTTATGTAACAATCGCAATCTTCCATCCACGTCCCTTCGGTTGTAATCAAACAATCGATAAGTGATATCAGTCGGTTGTTGAATTTCAGCAAGAACACATCCTGCACCAATGGCGTGTACAGTTCCCGCCGGAATATAGATTAAATCACCAGGCTTAACCTCAATCCAATTCAAGAAATTTTGCCAATCATCAAATTGAAATAGGCTTTGCAGTTTACCACTGTTCATTCGCTGAGCAAACCCAACCGCTACTCGCGCTCCCTTTTGTGCATTGAGAACTACCCATGCCTCCGTTTTCCCAAGTCTTTTCCCTTCTATTCTATATGCATCGTCATCGTTTGGATGAACTTGAATAGATAAATTTTCCTTGGCAGCTATCAATTTAAAAATCAAACTGCTCTCTGGGGACAGTAGATGATCCGGGCAACGGCAAAAGACTCCTTTGTATAAATACCGTTCAACCAATTGGTTGTCCAGTTCCGGTGTAAACTCAATCAACTCTCCCACATTTGAGCGAAGATCTTCCTTTACATATTCTCTTAACAAAGAAGCACTACCCCAGATTTTCTCTATTGGAATATATCTTTGGTAGATAACATTCAATGAATTAATCGAGTTTATCATTTGGCTTTTCAAACTCAAGTCTTTCGACCAATGGCTTTATATAACTGGAACCATTATGCGATGCAACAAGTATTCCATCTTCCGTCGCCACCACTATAATATCCTTAACTCCTGACAACATTACTGGCGAATTCAATTGATTAATTACATTAATATTTGTACATGACGGATCGTGAACTACTTTTCCCATCGTCGGAGTCGCCATCTCTTCAACAAATGTATTCCAAGTTCCGACATCTTTCCATACACCTGGATAAAATCTTACACCAATATTCCGAGAACTTTCTAGTACTGCATAATCAAAACTTATTTTTTCAAGATTTCCAAAAGAATTTTGCAATGTTGAATAATCATTAATCCCCAGCTTTTGCTCAATTAGCTTAACAATATAACCTAATTTAACACAAAATACCCCTGCGTTCCATAACGCACCACTAGCAATCAATTCAGCTGCTTTACTGGCTGAAGGTTTTTCCTTAAATGATATAACTCTGCTAACTTCTGCCGAATTTTCTCTTAGAATATACCCGTATTTTTGTGTTGGATATGTTGGCTTTACACCTATTAGCAAAATATCGAAAGCACTGCTATTGATTACCTGCTCATTTTCACTCAGAAACCTGTAAAACTCTTCATCAACCAAACAATCTACAGGCATTATTGTCAAAATCGAATTTGAGTCTTCGCCTAAATATTTAAGATATAACGCTGCAAGCGCTATGGCTGGAAACGTATCTTTTTGTTCTGGTTCAAGTACTAAATTTACATTTTTACCTATCTGGTCATAAATAATATCTTTCTGATTTTTTGTTGATGAAATTAATATATCGCTTTTATCACATGTTTTCTTTAGCAGTCTGAATGCTCGCTGCAACATAGATTCAGGCACATTACCTTCATCTGAATTTCGATACACTTTTAGAAATTGCTTAGATTTATCGCCAACAGACATTGGCCATAATCTTTTACCTGACCCCCCTGACAGTAGAATAAACTTCATACATTTTTCCTTAAAAAATCTTCATATGCCAACTGCAATCCTCTAGATAGAGGTACAAAGTCAGTCCACCCCATTTCTTTTAGTTTTGTTAAATCTAAAAGTTTTCTCGGAGTTCCGTTTGGTTTACTATGATCCCATTCAATTTTGCCATTGTATCCTACCGTTTGTGCGATCTGTACAGCCAAGTCATAGATAGATATCTCCTCACCAGTTCCTGCATTGATAGGATCACTAGCATCATAATGCTGCATAAGATACACACATAAATCACCCAAATCTTCTGAAAACATAAATTCTCGCAAGGGGCTACCATCTCCCCAACACTTAACACTTTCTAACTTATTCACTTTAGCTTCGTGAAAACGACGCAATAAGCCAGGGACAACATGGGAATTGATAGGATCGTAATTGTCGTTAATACCATATAAATTTGTAGGCATTACCGAAATACAGTTTAATCTATTTGATTCATTCAAATATTTACAATACTTTAATCCCGCAATTTTAGCTAGTGCATAAGCTTCGTTGGTCTTTTCTAAAGGTCCAGTTAATAAATATTCCTCCTTAATTGGCTGAGGACAATCTCGAGGATAAATACACGAAGATCCTAAAAATTCCAATTTGGTGGCACCAAAATTTGCAGCTGCAGTTATTACATTAAATTCTATCAGTGAATTTTGATACATGAACATTGCAGGATTACTGCTATTTGCAAGTATGCCTCCAACATGAGCTGCTGCTAAAAATACATACTCAGGCCTACTATCTGCAAAAAATTTATTCACCTCGTTTTGATTAGTTAAATCAAGCTCTTTGTGCGATCTAACCACTAAATTCGTGAAACCTTGCCTTGTTAAGGACCTTACAATTGCAGAGCCTACCATTCCACGGTGCCCTGCTACATAGATTAAACTATTCTTTTTCATTTCAAATCTTCATATTCATTTTTTCTTGTTTTGCCAGCTTACGATCATGCGTTGCCATGATGCGAACCAATTCATCATATGATGTCTTGTTAGGATTCCATCCCAATTTCTCTCGAGCAAGACTAGGATCCCCTAGCAAATTATCAACATCTGTTGGTCTGAACCATTTAGGATTTACCTTAACTCGAACCTCTCCTGTTTGTGAATCAAAACCCACTTCATCAAGTCCACTACCCCGCCAACAAATCTCGATACCATTTTCTTTGAAAGCCTTAGTCGCAAAATCTCTAACCGTATGCTGCACTCCTGTCGCTATAACAAAGTCTTCAGGCTGTTTATTTTGCAGCATAAGCCACATGCATTCTACATAATCACGTGCATACCCCCAGTCCCGAAGTGAATCCAAGTTGCCAAGTTCTAAATAGTCCTGCAACCCTTCGGCTATTCTTCCTGCAGCGAGAGTAATTTTTCTTGTTACAAAATTATGCCCTCGTCTTTCCGATTCATGGTTAAATAAGATTCCGTTCACTGCAAACATACCGTAAGCCTCACGATACTCTTTTGTAATCCAGAAAGCATACTGCTTAGCTACAGCATATGGACTATAGGGATGGAATGGAGTTTTTTCATTTTGAGGTATCTCTACAACCTTCCCATACAATTCCGACGTAGACGCCTGATAAATCTTTGTTTTGTCTACCATCTTCAATATACGAACTGCTTCAAGAATCCTTAAGACTCCAAGAGCATCGGCATCTCCAGAGTATTCCGGAACTTCAAATGAAACACGTACATGCGATTGAGCTGCAAGATTATATATTTCGTCTGGTCCTACTTCTGCTATTATTCTTAATAAAGATGAACTATCAGTCAGATCCCCGCTGTGTAGTTGAATCTTTGACAGCAAATGCTTGATTCTGTGAAAATTGTCTGAAGAACTTCTCCTGTATACTCCGTGCACTTCGTAACCTTTATCCAGCAAAAACTCTGCCAAATAAGATCCATCCTGACCGGTAATTCCAGTGATCAATGCCACTTTAGTCATTTTTGATACCTCACTTCTTAAACCAATACACATTCGTTTTTATAATCCTAGCAGGATTTCCTGCTACAATAACATTACTAGGAACATCCTTCGTTACAACAGATCTCGCTCCAATAATCGAATCATTGCCAATTTTCACCCCTTTTAAGATTATCACTCCATCACCAATCCACACGCGATCTCCAATCCTAACATCTTTCGCAAAATTAATTCTTTGATTTGACCCGCAATCATAAATACTATGCATATCCGAAGATTTTACGACTGCTTCACTTATAAGACAATCATCTCCTATTATTACTGATGTACCTTCGAATGCAGAGATATTTAAATTTCCGTTAATTCTGCATCTTTGGCCAATAGATATCGATGAATTGTCATGCGCAAATAAGGTTCCTCTAATATAACCACCATCTTTTATGACAATGGTAGAATTATTATATAATTTTAATCTTGAATTATGAAATTCTACATTTTCACCTATTTTAATTTCACTATTTTTGCCATTAAAGAAAATATAAAATTTTTCTTTTATCTTGGGCTCGCCTATAACTTTATTTTCCATTCCCTTATCACCTGACATTTCATTTCCTCGACAGAGTTAAAAAAGATTTAAAAACCTTTTGGGCAACCTTTTTTGCGTCTAAGTTAGCACACGCAAATTTCTGACCATTTTTGCCAATTGTTTCAAGTGAATCAGAATTAAATGCCCTTTCTATTACAGCACTCCACTCTTCCAGAGTATCTTCTTTAAGCAGAATAGCATTTACTTCGTGCTCAAGATATTCACCAAAACCTGCACGATAAGTTATCACTGGCTTACCCATCATCATAGGCTTAACCAAACGCGACGGCAACCTCAATCGATTAAATCTATCATTAAATCCAGGACAGCATACTATATCACATGCTTCTAATATCTCAAGATACTCTTTGTCTTCAGGCTTTCCAAGATCAATAATTTTTATTTTTTTGTTATCAATTTTGTGCAATTGCTCTATAACATTAGCATTATTCTTGCTCATTAAAAATATATTTACCTCTCGCTTTAATTTAATAGCGTTCAACACATCAACAAATAAGCTAAATTCATTCGAATACTGATATATAGTTCCTGGCAAAAAAACAATCAATGAATTTGACGCAAGGTTCCGCTTTTCTATTAATTTCTGCCGAACCGTAGCATTCGCCCCCATCTTCGAATACTTGTCATAAGGCAAAACTGGAGGAACAACAATAAATGACTTACTGAATTTTTTTTCTAATTCTTGCCCCAATGGATACCAAATAGCAGTGAACAAATCAGCTTTTTTGTAGAAAATAATTCTTAATAAAGGATCTATCCATCGATCATAATAAGGATCTTGAATCATCCTCGCAAAAGTACCCCAATCATAATTTTTCAGAAATTGCTCTAGGTCTTCTACTGCTATTGTTGACTTATCCAACATTGTTAAATGATCTACAAAACCTCTAGGGTATTTTGTTTCAAACACCTGAATATCATCATCTTCGTTCTGTACCACCAACTTTGCATCGTTAAACATTAGTATCAACTGCAATGCAGCTCTCTGAGGCACAGTCCTAACACCATTTTCGTATATTATATTTGGATTAAAATTCTTAACCTCATCTAAGAGCGACTTCCCTAAGCCTATACCCTCAAATTTTATTTGTCTCCATTCAACCCCAGCGTACGAGCTTCCCGTGCCTCCTTCACATAATATTAGAACTTTCGCTCCCTCTTTTTGAAGATACCAAGCCAATTCCTGCACATATCTTCCTGTTGCCCCCCATCGACCTCCAGCGAGTACAAACAAAATCCTCAGATTGTCTTTCTCTTCTTTGATCAGAGATGTTGCCCCACTTATTTGTTGTTTGCTGGCATTTACAGAAATCGACTTTTTCGCTGGCTGTATATTGTTTCTTTTCAGAAAATATATATATTCAATAACATTTTCCAAACTTGCCTTACCAATTCCTGGCAGATAATATCGAGAGAAAAGGATGTAGTAAACATAAAACAACTCTAATGCTGATCTCTCTCTCTTTTTTCGGCAATCCACGTGATCGACTGTAAACCCATATCCAGCATAAAAGGCTTTTCCGAAGCAATGGACTTGTTTACCATATAGAGCAGCTTCGAGTCCAACTTGCGAACAGACAACATAAACCTCATCAACTTGATCAAACAAATCGTAAGGATTTCTTGTATCCGTAATAATTTCTACATTCGACTTGGATCGTATTAAGTCTTTCAAACAAGACTGTTTATTTCCTATCAATGCATCTGGATGCAATTTAACGTAAATCTTTTTCCTCTGCTTTAGAGCATAAGATAGCATATTCTCAAAATTTGATTGATCAGCATTCGCATACTTCAATGAGTTATCACCATATCTCTGATCTACCAGTAATATACCATGAGGTTCTATTTCAGCCTTCGTTTCTCTTCTTAGATTGATTGTATATTTCGTAATTCCATATTTGTGGATCAGCTTTAGAGCTTTAGTGGCTCTTTCAATCTCTTTATCGTCAATTTCAAAACTACTCTCTAATAAATCCTTCTGCAAGTTACTTCTTGCGTCATAATAAATTCTATTATCACTCAAAACAAGCGAATACTGCAGTGCCCCATTCAAAGCAATATCATAAGAACTTATGAAACCATATTCTAATCGAACTATCGGTTTTTTCTTTTTGACTGCGAGATTTACAATCTTATTTGTATAGTCATTGTCTGTACTCCCCCACAATCCATAATAATTCATTTCTAATAAATTATTTTTCAAATCCAGAGGCGCAACATAATTCTCCGCCCCTAAAATAAATGGTATTAAGGCCCGTGACGGATCTGAAAGAGCCCATGGCAATGATATATTGTTCAGATTTAATCCTTTTAGAATCGCATTGAGTAATTTTTCACTGCCAGTGTTATTATTTAATGGTAGTGAAAAATCCACCAAAGCAACGCCATTAGTTGATTTTTTTTCGCAAAACAATTTAGCAATAATCTTCTTAAACATTACAAATCCACAGCAACCTTCGTTGCAACAGCAATTTGATAAATAATCTGCATTAAGTCTTTCGCCAAGAGCATTCCCTTGGTATCAACCTTTGGCAGTACCAGAATTCGATCTCCGGGGCTTATTCCCAAACGTTCCGCCATTCCGACTTCTCCGTTTTGCTTTGCCACCAGAATGTTTTTGTCATCGGCTCGTGATGAAACACCCCCTGCGGCAGCCAGGTAGTCGTCCAGTGACATTCCTTCTTCAAAGGCCACAGCCTTTGGCATCACCACTTCACCGGTGATCTGCACCACATTGGATTTCTGCGGAATAACAATTTCGTCTCCGTCCTCAAGCCAGATATCGCTGACTTCCTTTCCTCGGGAGACAACGATCACACCGTCCGGTTCAAGTTGCCCCGCTCGTTTAACAAAGTCCTGGATTAGTCGCGCCTCATCCACGCGCAGCTGCGCTTCTTCAGGAGTGGACGAAGTTGCGGTAAGCGCGGTTTGTTCCAAACGACGCAGGGAGTCCTGGATGACAGCTTTTTGATCTCGCGCCACACTCTTACGTCGCAAATAAATGGAATCTGTTGCAGCAAGTTCGGGTTCAACCTCGATTCGACGCAAAAGATCGCGCAATTTCACTGTTTTATGGATTGGGTAACGCGACGCTCCGGTTATGGCCCCTGTGACAGTTGCCATGATGGTTTGACCGGGCATATCGGCAACGAACTCAACAATGTCTCCATCGGCTAACGAGAAGTTCTTGAATTCGTCGAGAGAGAAATAGCGGTTAAAGGGTGCTTTATTGCGCGTGCCGCTTACGCTTACGTGCGAGACGTTTTTCAGAGGGGACGATAATTCGATAAGTCGTGCACCTTTAGATGCTTGCTTATCTTTTGCAGCATTGCCTTGTGTTAGTTCGTAGACTGCTTCCTCTCGTAGCAGACCGTAGGCTGAGACGCTGATGCCTTTTTCTTTGACAAGAATGACGTCTCCGTCCTTCAGGCGCAGCGTGTTCACACTTCCTGCCAATGCAAATTGGTACAGGTCCAAATCGGCAATAACCTTTTTGTTGCGGATGATTTCGATTCGGCGGTAGCTGCCGCGTTCGGGATCAATGCCGCCGGCACGATCCAAGAACGACAGTACGGAATCAAGAGATCCACCGGCGTACCGTCCGGGGTGATTGACAAACCCCGTCACATAAACGGCAACAGGTTGAGCGCTTTGCAGGTTCACATAAGCCTGTACATTGTCGGTATAGACGCGAGAGATAGCCGATCGAACGGTGGAGAGCAGGCTCGCATTTTTGATGCCGCCCACGTGTACCGGTCCCACCTCCGGGATAAAGAGATTACCCTGTTGATCAACAATCAGAACATCGTCGTATGAACGAGCCCCCCAAATGCGAACAACGATGCGATCGCCCGGTGCCAGAACATAGTCGCCGCTTGCCGCATCACTAAACGTGGAAGCAAATCGTCCTTCAAACAGCTTGGATGCAAAGGGCTTCAAAGCAATTGATGTCGAATTGCTATAGGCGCCTTGCGCCCAAGCAGGGGGCGCCACCGTGACGTTGTTGGTGTCGGTTGGAATGACCAGTGCTGTTCCTGCCACCGGCATGACCGTGCCGTTGGGGCCCATGACCGTACTGGCCGGCATATTGGCTGGATTAACTGCCATGCCGGTACTGGCCGGAGTTGGGTTAGTACTCGTTCCGAGAGAACGAGAGCGCGTATTGCTCGCGTAGGAAGATGATCCGGTGCTGCCAAATACAGCGGCTGTTAACACGTCAGCCGCCTGTATTGCCGGGCTAATTGCAGGCAGAGTGACTGCCAGTGCCGCCAGCACGATCCCTTGCTTGGTGAAATGCATATTTCAACAACCTATTTGGTCTTTTTAAAAACCCGCATGTTCGCGGATTGAAGCAATGATTAATCGGATGAGGCCATAAAGCAAGAAGAGCCCCAAGAAAGTCACTAAGGTGAACACCCAAGCCAACGGATAACGAGATTCGTCCGGTAGTGTCGGCTTTTCAATGGGTACAATATATCGAGCTTTGGCAAGCAACGACGCTCTTGCGGTTTCAAGAGCCGTCATCGCTGTCGTGAGCTGTTTTTTAGCAAACTCGTTTTCAATCATGAGCGTCTCATACTCGGACACCCATGCATTAATGGCAAGGCCTTCGCGTGTGCCAACAAGACGCGCCTTTTCTTTGTCAAGTTGCTGCTCGATCCCGGCGAGTTTGCTCTTCATGCTTACCATTGCTGGTGCGTTCTCCTGTATATAGGTTTTAGCGTCAGCAATTTCTGCCTTGATTTTCGCGCGCTCCCCCTCTAACTGCATCACAAGTGTTTGTAGACCCGTTGCCGTAGCTTGAGGATCGAGTTCCTTATGTGCATCACGGAAGGCTTCTAGAGACTTTTGAGACTTCGCCACGCGATCCCGTGCCAGATCCACTTCTTTTTGCGCAAGCTCCATCGTGTCCTTTCGGGCACGTTCATTCATCTCATTGATGAGTCCTTCACTTTGACGCAGAACTTCAGCACCGATAGCTTGAGCCATCTTGGGATCATAGGCTTTGATCTGATATGTCACGATTCCATTGTCAGGATTGACAACTGGGTTGGATACTCTGTTCCAAAAGACTTGCTTATCAAATAGCGTAGGATCAGATGTCAATCGACTGATGATGTCCCACTTGTGGGAAGTGTAGTAGTCAATGATCTTGAGTTTGTCATCGACGGCTGCGAACGCATCCGGCGATCGTATGTAGGCTTCCACAACCTGAGCATCTTGGACCGACTGAGTGTTGGTTCTAAATATTTGCGAAGTCAGGTCGAGTGTCATCGGTTGTTCTGTTCCGGACCGCACTGCAAATTGCGTTTCGGAAATGTACATGGGCGAAGACCACAAAGACACATACCCGAAGACAGCGATAGTGGGCACAACTACGAAGCTGATTACCTCCTTTTCAAAGGACGATCGCTTCCCCCACCAATCTTTGATTCGATCAGCCCAAGGCGGCAATGAGCGCCCCAATCCCTTTTTAGCAGGTCCTGCAAGCGGTCCATTTGCTCGCTCTTCAGGAGAACATGTCACCGCAGACTCTGTTGTTATCTGCTTTTGAGACTGTGTTACCGGTGATGCATCTGTTTTTGCAGGTGCCTGTTGAGCGTCGATGGGCGGCACTGCTGCTGTTTTATTTTCAACGTTTGCCATTACAAATTTCCGCGTAGTGTTGGATTGCATCGGTTAACTCAGGATAATAGGACAGCTCTCCGCCATACAGTACTGCTCCGCAGACGCATGACTGTTTTACGGCTGCCATCGAGTGCGAAACGAAAATCAATGTTGCACTAGATGTACGTTTTTTAATTTCCTCGCTAGCCTTTTTCCGAAACGTTGCATCCCCAACGCTAAACGCCTCATCAATCAAATAAAAATCAAATTGAATGGCCATGGAAAGTCCAAAAGCCAACTTGCTTCTCATGCCGGAAGAGTAGGTCTTTACTGGCATATCCAGATATTTGCCCAGTTCAGCAAAGTCTTCCACATATTCCGTCACAGCCTTAATGTCCGCTCCATAGATGCGAGACACAAAGCGAAGATTCTCACGACCGGTCAATGATCCATGAAAGCATCCGGAAAACCCAATTGGCCACGAGACTTTAGACGTGCGAATCACTTTGCCTGAGTCAGGTGCCTCAGCTCCTCCGATGATGCGCATCAGAGTGGACTTACCGGCGCCATTCAACCCGAGAATAGCAATGCTTCTTCCCTCTTCGATCTTGAGGTTGACATCATTTAAAACGACATTACGTTCGCCGTTTTTAAGCGGGTAAGTTTTGTGGATATGCGAGAGTTCAATCATTGATCCACTCTCCTTGAGCGCACATAACGCTCCAAAAATCCGCCCAATCCCAGCGAGCAAACCGTGAAAATCGCAAGATATCCAAAAGACAACCCTGTGACGGTATACCCTTGGTGCAAACTTGTTCTCATCAGTTCAATCGCCTGCAAAATTGGGTTCCACATGAGAACTTCGGCTATGTACTGCGGGAACATATCTACAGAAAAGAACACCCCGGAAACGAAGAACAGTATCCGAAAAATCATCGGCACGATCTTTTCAAGCACAGGGAGAAAAACAGCTAAGGCTGCAATGACCATACCCATTCCCAACGCGCACAAAGGGATCAGAATCATCACGCTCAAGGCAAGAAGCCAGTCTGCGGGACTGAACATATAGCCAAAGAGAACACTTGCTGCAATGATGATCGACGTTGCGATAAATTGTGTCGCAGCCAATACCAAAATACGTGCAAGCATCACATCAAATTCAGTCACTTGCGGAAAGCTCAACAGAGCTTTGTTACCCGCAACTGCCGTCATCGTTTTGGTAACGCCTCCACTAAAAACAGCCCACACCCCAAAGCCCAAAGCTAGAAACAACGGCATACTCATACCGTGCGGCGCATGGGCATTCATAAATTCACGCAGCCCCCAGAAGACTGCGATAGAAAAGGCACTTTGCACCAGCACCCAGAGATAACCCAGTTTGCTATTGCCGTTAATGGTGTGTACTTCGCGCAGCATCAACGCCGCAATCACTCGGCACTGGACAATGAATCCGCTTCTGAGTTCTTGATCAAGCGTCATGCCTGATTCTCCACTCAACAATCATTCAATTGGAAAGCGGCACATAGCGCCACACGCCGTCTTTGCCTTCGCAAAGACCGGCCAGAGACTTACTTGTCTGAGTCTTTAGTTCAACCTTCGTACAAACTTCACCCAGTCCGTTGGTGTATTGCATTAGAGCACTTACCTGCGCAGTGCCGATGGGCGTTTTATCAAAAAGCGCAGAAGTACCGATGGGAAGAACGCCAGCCTCCTTCGCAAAAGCGCTTTCGACTTCGCTTTGCGCCGCATCTGCCACCGGCAATCGAGGCGAGGGCTCATGTCCCAACCCTCTCGGCGAAGAACACCCTGCCAAAAGAGCAGTCATTGCCACACCTACACAACCAAGGGTCATCAAAGAAATCAATCGCTGCGAGCTACTCATTTTTGTATTCTGAATAAGACCTTGCGGTAAGAACGAAGATACACCTCTCCCCTCCCGCAATCGGGAACTGTAGTTTCGCTATTCTGACACGAGTCTCCGTTTTACGCCATGTTCTACCGTAATGAAGTCGCAATCCGGACGATGTCTAAATCGATGTCTAAATCAAAGGGAAATGTCCGATTAATCTTTTTTGACGTTTCCACAAATTGCGTTGGCAACTCGTCATAACCAAACATAATGTTTCTGGCCATTCCCATGCGCAAATATCATTACATCTAGTCCCATCGGTAGTCGCCCTCGGATTTACGTAAAAGAAAGGAAGTACCGAGATGACCTCAACGTACTTCCTCTTTCACGCAAATACCCAAGGTTGTGTGCCTGTCTGAACTTCATTTCCTACCGCACACTCACTTCGACTGTCCCTTCAAGTCCCCTTCAGCCACAATCCAAGTTCCCGTTTTCCCTTCCGCAACCTCCTCAATTCTGTCAAGAGGACCAATCGCCGCCGGACACCCCGTTTCCAGAACAAACTGACAAGCCGCTTCAATCTTGGGTCCCATGGAACCAGCAGCAAATCCCATTTGCAGAAGTTTTTGCGGTGTAATGCGCTCGATCAGTCTTTGTTGAGGCGTCCCCCAGTTTTCGTACACACCATCAACATCTGTCGCAATGAGAAGCAAATCGGCACACAACTCAGTTGCCAAAATACTTCCCGCAAAATCCTTGTCGATCACTGCCTCGACGCCCTGAAGTCCCTTTTCACTTTTGATAACCGGTACCCCGCCACCACCGCAGGAAATCACCAAGGTTCCGGTGTCGACAAGATTCTCAATGATCGGAAATTCAACAATTCGAAGCGGCCTCGGACTGGCAATCACACGACGATACCCCTTGCCGTCCTGCCTCACTACCCAACCATGTTCTCGCTCAGCCTCCTTGGCTTCTGATTCCGTCATCATTGCACCGATGAATTTGGTGGGATTCGAAAACGCCGGATCATCGGGATCAACTTCCGATTGCGTCAGAATAGAAGCCACCGACCGGTCGGAGCCGACTGTCTGCAGCGCCCTGCTCAGAGCTTGAGCAAACATGTAGCCCACCATGGCTTGGCTTTCGGCTCCCAAAACATCGAAGGGATATGCCGGTACAGCCGGATTCTCTCTTGCATAGGCTTCGTTTTGCAATGCCAGAAGGCCTACCTGAGGACCATTGCCATGACTGAGAACCAAGTCATGCTTTGCAGCCAGTCTTGCAAGCGCCTGCGCCGCGACTTCGATATTGCGTCGCTGATTGTCGGCACTAAGCGCCTCTCCCCGACGAAGCAAGGCATTGCCGCCAAGCGTAATCACAATTTTCATGTATCTAAATCCTTTCAGAAATACCTGTTCAGAGAACGCTCAAGTTGATATAAATTCTTCTTTAAGCGCGATTCGAAGCAGTTGGAGCTGATTTGAGAAAGGAATAAGCGATACGCTCAGTTGTTTTTAGGCCAACAAGTAACCCACAAAGCGTATCAAAACCGGATGTGTGCCCAAATGCCGCAATTCGTTTGAAAGCCTCCGTACAATCCGTTGGATCGGATACTCGAGCCAATGAAATCAACGGTTCAGTAAAGCGCTTACGAATCGCGAACCGCAGCATTTGTGCACTGATGTCGTTTGTTTTGTGCAGGATCGACCGCACTGCATATAAAAATGTGTCGAATCCCGGAAGACGATCTGCCTCACCTACCCACAACGCCCAGAGCAATCCCACAAGAAAATCGTCCCCGGAAGGTGTAAGGCCTTCACCTAAGCCGATAAACTGATTAAGTTGTCGGCTAAATATTTCAAAACGAACAGCTCTGTCGAGATCTGGCTGACTCATTGTTTCGAGCAAGCCTTCCCGAAACGACGAAATGTTCTCATGATCACAACACGCATCGCGTCTCAAGCCTGTCAGAAGGCCATGCTTATCAAGCTGCTCCGGCAACCACTGCGTCAGCCTTTGTTGAACAACGTCGGAGACTGCACATCCCGACAAAGATAACTCCACCGATTCCGCACCATTCAGGTCAATAGCAAACGCTTTGCTGAGGAGCCAATTTTCCTTGAGACAAACGGCTTCGCCTTGCTTAAACGGCAATAAGCCGTCGGCGGACAATTGAAGAATCCCGGCAGTCTGTTTCAAAAAGGCATCGGGCGATACAACAATCCCCTCCGGACAGAGAGGTTTGCCGGACAACATCAGCGTCACGAAACAATCGTCTTCCATCAAGAAATTAACGGCATGCCGAAACACTGAGTGCACACGGCCGTTTAAGTCGCCGGCCATCCGTCTCTGTCGACTGACCGCGTGCCTAAGTGCCTGAATTTGATCCGACATGCCGAACTCCCACTTTCCTTATTCCGTTTTTGTCGTATAGACACAAACGTAGGCAAGCAGCAGAAGTATCGTGAAATACACCACGACAGGCACTGTTGATTGCCAGGCACTAAAGAGGGAAACACAAATGGTCGGTGCGATGGCTCCGCCCAGAATGCCGGCCGCTTGGAAACCAACTCCGGCCCCCGTAAAACGAACCTCCACCGGAAACATTTTCGGCAAATGCGCAGCCAGAGGCGCCCACATTGCAGCCAGACAGAAAAGCGCTCCGAATGCGGCAAAGTAGATCACTCCGGACGACGCCGTTGAAAGCATCGGGAAAAAGATCAAAAGCCATGCGATATTGATGATTGATCCCAGCAACAGAACTTTACGCGTTCCCCATTTGTCACAGAGCCAACCAAAGAGCGGAATGCCGCTTGCTTGACCGATTGAAGCCACGATCCCGGCATTGATCGCCACCTGTTTGTCGACTCCAATCGCGGGCAAAAATACCAAAGGAAACAGCGCGAACACATAAAACGCCGCATCCGATCCGATGCGAGTACCGATTGCAAGCAGCAGGTTTTTCCAGTGATGACGGAACACAATCAAGACGGGTTGATGATCGGAGAGATCCTTATGTGCCTTGAGGTTTTCAAATTCCGGGGATTCGTCAATTCGACTGCGGATAAAAACACCGAGTCCCACCAGCACAATGCTTGCGAAGAACGGATAACGCCAAGTGATACTCATCAGCTCTTCCGGTGTCGACACATACGTGACAATTGCAAACACACCGGAAGCAAACAAGAAGCCCAAAGGAGAGGCAATCTGGACAATACTGCCGAGCAACCCCTGATAGCGCGTCCCGCGGCAATATTCGTTGACCATCAATGCCGCGCCGCCCCATTCGCCGCCTAAGGCAATCCCCTGCATCAGTCGCAAAAACACAAGCGCACAGGCGCCGAACATGCCGGCCGTCTCAAAACTGGGTAAGCAACCGATTAAAAAGGTTGCCGTCCCCATCAAGACCAAGACAACAATCAAAATCGTGCGGCGTCCGATTCTGTCGCCGAAGTGGCCGAAGAGCAGAGCGCCCAAAGGACGCGAAACAAAAGCAATTCCGTATACGGCAAGGGACAACAGGAGCGCAAGATCTTTATCAAGTCCTGCAAAAAAGACCGTGGGAAAAATCACCGCGGCAGCCGTGCCGTAAATGAAGTGGTCGTAAAACTCCAGCATCGTCCCGAAAAGGGAAGCCAGAGTCACTTGAAGGAGTTTGGTGGAGTCGGACTTTGACATTCGGCGCTCCTTTTTAAATTTTTTCGCTACGCAATCGGCCGCAAAGCCCTACGAAGTCGTTTTTCGATGCAATGGCTCAAGAAGCGGTTGGATAATCGGAGAGTTTTCCGAAAAAAGTTGCAATAGCCACTCTGCGATGCGACCTCTGCCGGCTCTCGGCCAACCGATTGACATCGGCGACGAGGATCGCAACTTCTCCGAAAGCGGCAATTCAACCAGGCGCCCGCTCTCGATCAATGGGCGTGCACTCGAGTAAGGCAGGAATCCCACACCGACAGCTTGAGCCAGGCATTCGATTTTGGTGGCCATATCGGGAACCAACACTTCCTCCTGCCCGGGCATGCGCCACGGCAATCGTTTTTGCATCTGCAAAGACGAGTCCTCGATGTTGATGACGGGGAATTCAAGCAAGTCCTGCCCCGTGATAGAGGAAAACTTCGCCAAAGGATGCGTCGGCGACACCACAAAGTGCCATTCGATCACTCCGATCGGCTTGGTTTCGTAGCGATCGTCTATGGGATGATGCGTCGGCAGCCCAATGGCAACGCTGCCTTCCTTATAGATCAACGCATCCCATACCCCGTTGTACACGCTCTCAATGACCTCAAGCTGCGTGTACGGATAGCGCTTGCGGATCGCCGCCAACAGATTGGCCACACACGTTGAGTCGTAGAGCAGGTTGTTGATGACCAACACAAACTTCGACTCCACGCCGTTTCGAATCTGCTGAATTTCCGCTGGAACATGTTCTTGCCAGATCAGCAACGCAGACACTTTGTCGTAGAGCCATGCGCCGGCCGGCGTCGGCACCACCCCTCGCGTCGTACGTTCAAGCAGTTCTACACCGAGCGTCTCTTCGAGCGAGTTGATGCGGTAGCTAACGGCTGCCGCAGTTCGAAACAGAGCTTCCGCTGCCTTTGAAAAACTTCCGAGTTCCACAACGGCGGCAAAAGTACGGATTTCCTCAAAATTGAGGCGGGGCGCGATCTGAAAGGTTTGCATACCGATTTGCTGTTACTAGCCAAAAAGGTGGACTTCACGACAGCTTGCTGAAGCTCGCTGCCGTGAAGATGAAAGTGCAGATCAACTATCGCAACTGTTATTCCTTTGAATAAATCTGCTGTCGATAGATCACAAGCGTTGCGGCCACCGTCACCAAGATCGTGATCAACACGTACCAGTACGACGGGATAAAGGGCGTCCAGAGGCGACAGGCCAACGGCACGAGTACCGCAAACGGAATGATCTTCGGGAACTTCATGGCAAAGGAAATGATCAGAGCCCCGAAAATGGACGGAACAACGTAGTTCTTCACCGATTCAACAACGACTGGCGGGAAAAGATCCAAAATCAGCGAACCGCCGATAGCACCGATTGCCACCACGATAAGCGTTGTTGTCGTTGCTCCGGCCACGGCGCAAGTGGTAATGATTTCCGCTTGTTTTGTCCCCTGTTCAACGCCGGTCAGTTCCTGCGCAAGAATCGCCGCCGGCAATTTACTGTTGCCGATGTTGCCGGAAATAAAGGCCAGATAGCACCCCGAAAGACCAAGTGCCGGATAGAAGGTCAACGGCTCAATGATCCAGATCAAACCGAAGCCCGCCGTAATCAGCAGCAGATCCTTCCAAATCCAATCCAGTGGCGGAAATACGTCATAGCCGAAGTACAGATAGGCCACCGGGAAAAGAGACGTAATACATACAAGCGAAAGCGTCCAACGCCCGATTCGATGTACGGGATTAATCCAGTTTTGACGATAAGTCTGTTCGTTCAACATATCCTTTCTCCCGTCAAGCAAACTTGGCAACAGCACCGGCAATCGTGCCCAGAATCATCGCCAAACCGAGGTTGTATTCCTTAATCTTCGGGAACTTTTCACCGATCTTTTGCAGCACGTACATCGACACGCCGCCGACGACCCAGGCTGCCAAGTTGGCACCGCCCGTCTTGATTTCACCGGAAGAAAGGTTGCCGTAGATCGAAGCCATGGCCGCACCGCTCACAAAGAGCAGAATCTTCGGGTTGTAGGCATTGATCTTTTCCTTCATTTTCTCAAGCGATCCCGAGAACGCCAGAGCCCCCACCAATGAACCGATACCGTTGATGGCCATGCCGAACCAGGCCACAAAGAGAGCCGCCGTACCGAAGTCGGGGCTGTTGAATTCAATGCCAACAGCCTGCGCACCGATTTGGGCCGCCGTCAATTCATTGGCTGCCGACACGATCATGGACAAACGCATCCAGGTCAGCGGTTCACCGAGCACGGTCATCAGACCGACCATCACGATGAGAATGCCCAACGACGGACCGAAGGCCGTCACCATACCGATACGAAACGCCTTAAAGCATTTTTCTCTGGAAAGCCCGAAACTTTGAGCATTGCGCAGAGCCAACCGCACAAAAAGCCCCGCCTGCAAGGCAACGATAAAGACAGTAACCGAGCAGATCAGCCATAAGACGGGATTGTTGATAATTTCGTTCATGATTTCACGCTCTAACAAATTGGTTTCGTACGGCGGCAAAACCACGATTCGCTTTACCGCCGTACCCCTCTAGGACAAAGGATCAGCGTCCGTAGACTTGAGCAAATCGCATCAATGCCTTTTCAAAACACTCAAGCGGCGGATTCGTGATACCGGCACCGATTTGACCTTCGCCCGGCAACTTATGCACGCTGCCGGTGGTGATCTTCGGCACAATCCCCGTCTCAACCACCTTGCGGATGTCAATCCCCGTCGGAGATCCACGGAAATTGAGAACCGGCTGAGAGAAGTTGAGGTTTTCGCCGATGGTAATTTCGTACATACGCTTGGAGATCTCCACACCTTGCGCCGCCGAACCGCCAACCAGCTGGACAATGGCCGGTGCTCCGGACAAAGCGAAACCGCCCAGACCTGCCGTTTCCGTAATGGAACTGTCACCCATATCCGGATTGGCGTCTTCATCCCCGTAGCCCGGGAAATACAGGCCGTCGACCATCTGTGCGGGTCCCACAAACCACTCGCCGGGAAGTCCTGCGACTCGAATGCCGAAATCCACACCGTTGCGAGCCATCGCTGTCACCATGGTCGAGTTCTTCACTCCGTTGACCGGATCGAGCGTCACTTTCGACGTCGGCATACTGATGCTCAGGTAAAAGCCGTCGTTGCCGTTGATGAAGTCGTAGACAGGAATGATCTTTTCGGCCGGCAAACCGCTCTTCATCATCAAAGGCGCAATCGCCCGCAGGAACATGCTCGTGCCGGCTTTGTTGCGATTGTGACCTTCGTCACCCATATGCAGAGCCTGGAATTGAAGCGACTTCGTATCGATGCCACCGTCGCTGACCGCAAGCGCAGCACGTAGCACTTCAAGATATTCCGTTTGGATCCAATGCAAGCGATCGATCACTTCTTGGCTGTAGGCGCCGTAACGCAAAAGTTTTCCGCCCATACCTTCTGGAACCGGACAGTACGCCCGATTGCCAAACCGCCGATTCTCGAACACGGACACCACCATGTGCGGAGCAATTACACCGGCCATCGGGCCCACGGCACTGTGTTCATGACACGGCGAAAACTTCACCTTTCCCGAGGCAGCGTACTGTTCTGCCTCTTCCGGCGTCTTTGCCCAGCCTTCGAAAATGATGGCCCCCATAATGGCGCCCTTCATCGGACCGCACATACGATCCCACGTAATAGGAGGACCGGCATGCAAAAGCATATGGTCTTCCATTCCGGGAATCACCTCTTTGGCAAGACTGTAATCGATAAGGTACGGTTCACCTTCCAGATAACGAGACAAAGCTTCCTGGTTTGCCGCATCAATCGCAGCATCATCCAATGAGGCCAGCGCACTTAACAGTTCAGGATTTCCACCGGCAATCGGCTTCCAGGCGACTTGCGTCACATCTGCATTCTGTGCACGCAGCTCGTCGGCAAAGGACGTCGGGCCAATATTCAGAACCTTGAGATCTTTGGAAAAGAGTTCGCTCGCGGTCATTTGTCCATCTCCTTTTTAAGGCGAGCACACAGACGAGCTGCCTGCGCGTTGGTCGCTGCAACAATCACGCCGAGTTTCCGAAGGGCGTCCACAACGGCTGCTCGACTCTGCGGATCGGAATCCGAGCCGAGCACATGCGCCAAGAAAATCACGTGACGGCCCTGTTCTTTGACAGCCGCCTGTGCCGTTTCTATCGCTTGCGTCAATCCGTCCAAAGGATCTCTCGCAGCACCGTAACCGAGGACAACATCAAAGAGCACGACTCCAACATTCTCATTGGTCGCTTCTGCAAGCACGCGATCATTGCGGATGGACGGATCAATCATGGGGTGTGCGCGCCCCACCGTAAATTCATCGTCGCCCATATCCAAGAACAGATCGGCCTTCACCTGCGTGCCGTCATATTTCTCATCGGCTTCGTGTGCAATATTGGAAAATACCGAAGCTTGCGGACATGCCTTTTTAAAGATCTTGCGGCATTCGTTGGCAAGCGTTCCACCGCAGAAAATGCCGCGCACATACCGCTGAGTCTCTGCCAAATCAGAAAGACTCTGAGCAGCCTCGTTGAACAACACAGCTTCGTTTTCAACATCAAAGTCAGCACCTGCCAACCGAGCTGCTTCACGTGCGGCATCTTCCAGCGTATCAACAACCACAACGTTGCCCGCCGCCACAACCCTGGCCCCACTTTCCAGGAAACACAGAACCGTGGGCTTTTCGATATTGGCGAGCGTTGCGCTGATCTTTTGCGCGGCCTTTCCAGCACACGACTTCGCAATCACTACCAACACTTTCGTTTGTTCGTCGGCCGCAAGCATTGAAAGGGCATCGGCCGTCATGACTCCTCCAACAGCGTCCGAGAGATCCCGTCCACCCGTTCCGATCGCCTGACTGATACCGACACCGGCGCAGTCCAGCAAAGCCGTCACTTCCTGCATACCCGTGCCCGAAGCGCCGACAACGCCGACTTCACCTCGTCTCAGACCATTGGCAAACGCAAGTCCCACACCGTTGATAACCGCCGTACCGCAGTCCGGCCCCATCACCAGCAGGCCTTTCTCATGCGCAAGTTTTTTGAGCGCCACTTCCTCTTCGACGGAAACATTGTCCGAAAAGATCATGACGTTCAAACCGGCTTGCAGTGCACGTTTTGCTTCAAACCCCGCATACACACCCGGAACACTAATCAAGGCAAGATTTGCGTCCGGCGTACGATGCAAAGCTGTACGAATAGTTGCCGGATCCGCCTCGTGAGCCGCATCAGCAGCTTCTCGGCGCGTCAATGCGTCTTCAACCAAACGTAGAATCTCCGCCTCGTCGTGATTGTCTTCGCAAACGACGACGATCATCAGATCGTTGGGACCTGCCGCATCTGTTTCGGGAGTATTAAGACCAGCTTCTCTGAGAAGCCCCTGATTGAGCTCCGTCCCCATGCTGACGGAAACTTTGACGATACCCTCCTGTTTTTCGAGTCGTTTGCTGACTCCCATGAGAGTAACTGAATCAAAGTACGTGCTCTTCTTGACTGTGGCGATGTTCTTCAAGACTGTTCTCCTAAAAAGACATCGTAAGAGACTTTTTCAAATGCAGCTCCAACTGCATGCATTCAGTCTAACAATCGCCCTAACCCTCACTGCCAAGTTATTTCTGACACTGGGTATTAAATTTTTTTAAAGCAGTTGTTCTGCTTTAACAACTCATTTTGCGGTTTCTAAGATTTCCCTTTAAATCAATACGTTAAAAGGCGACCAACTAGCTATGTCGTACAGACAAATTCAAAAGCATTTAAGAGCTTCTTTTGAGGTCTTTTTAATAAACAGTAAGTCGGTATTTAATCCTTACAACTTGTCTACCAAACGCACTCAAAGTTTTTCTGGAAACTCAACTTTTTGCAGAAATTCTCTTGCATCTTGAGGAGATGAAAGTCCCAGAATCTTCAAAACGTTTTGCCGGTGCCGCTGCAATGTTCTACAACTGATGTTCAAATGTTCCGCGATTGCCTTGCTGTCCAATCCATCTGCTAAATCCCGCAGCACTTGCTTTTGGCGTTGAGTCAACTGCCTAAACTTCGCCGTGGGCGTCGAAGCTTCCCAAACGGCGTAATCTTGTTCGCACGTTTTAAGCGCACGCTCTAGAACAGCAATCAGCTCTCCCAAATCAACCGGCTTTTGCAGAAAATCAAACGCTCCTGCCCGAAAAGCATGAATGGCTGTGTTCATGTCTCCGTGTCCGGTCAAAAACACAATGGGCAAATCAAACTGGCGGGCATTGAGCAATTCCTGTAGCTCAATACCCGTCATCTCAGGCATCCTAATGTCCAAAATCAAGCAACCCGGTTGAGACAAATCCAGCTCATCAAGAAACTTTTGTGGCTCCGTATAAGTTTGAATCTTCCAGCCGCTGGCCTCCAGGGCAAAGCGCAATGCATCCAAAACACCGGGATCATCATCTACAGCCCGAATCATGAAACTTGATTTGCTTAAGGTTTGCATATCAGTCCTGCTTTTCTTCAGTCGGCAAAATAATTGTGACGCGAACGCCACCCTGTGGCGTCTTATCGAAAGTTAGTCGCCCCATATGCTTTTCTACAATCGCGTGCACAATCGACAATCCCAGCCCTAGTCCTCCAGGTTTTAAGGATTTCACTGGTTCTTTTATCCGGTCAATGACCTCATCACTAACCGCTGGTCCACTATCGGAAAAAACGATTAAACATCGAGTGTCATCTATCCTGTCTAATCTGATGCTCACCATCGGCTCCGGCTGTTTAGCCACTGCTTCCAGACTGTTTTGAATCAGATTGGCAAAGGCAAGTTCCAATTCCAACGGTGATCCCGATACCGTCACCGCGTCATCTGGCAACTGAAGGCAAAACCGAGTGCGTTTTATCTGATGAGAAATCGACACTTGTTTGACGACATGCCGCAGAAGCTTGCAAAGATCAATGCTTAAAAAGTCAATGTCATCTGCTTTGGCGTACGCACGTACCGTTTTGACAATTTCCTGTGCTCTGCTCGTCCTTGCAATGATTTTGTCAATTCCTTCTTTGAGCTTTGCTTGATCCCATCTATCCGGTCCAGCATCTTGTGTCATCACCTTCAAGCCTTGTGCATATAAAAGCACGGACGCCAAAGGTTGACTCAACTCATGCGCCACGAGACTCGATAGCTGGCTGACTGAAAACGCGTGCTTGATTGTCGTATATTTGTCAGCCGCCTCTTTTGCTTGAGCCTGGAGCCGTTGTTGAACAGCAAAGGATTCATTAAGTTGCTGCGTTCTCACATTGACCAATTGCTGAGTCCGCAGAGAATGCCAAATTCCAAAAAGCAAAAGCAAAGCACATAACAACAGTGCGCTCTTATACTCAGACCAGATGCGCTCCAGCGTCCAATCGTCAAGATACGCGTACGGCCCCATCTTCAGCGTTCTGTACAACTCATCGGCTGCCGTAAAGGAACTGGCAATCGACCAATACTGCCCGTCTTCGCCCGGTGAAATCCGATGTAATGCCGAAGCGATTTTGACGATTGTCTGAGTGTCCAAATTCGGCGAAATCAGAAAACTCCAATTGGGATAGAGCGACGTAGAAGTCATGCATCGCACTTCCGACTGATCTCGAACACCGACGGGCTTGAGCCCGTCCAAGACATCGATGCCCTGCTTCCTCATTCGCTCTGCATAGCATGCATTAAGGGTCACTGCATCTACTTCCCCACGCCTCAAGGCATCGAGTCGTCGTTGTGGCAACAACCCATATGCTGTGACGTTTGAGAAAAAATGCTTGTGATCGTAACCCTGATCAGCCAAATCCTTGAGCAGCGTCAAGTAACACTGAAAACCGTTGGGCAAATTCACCCCCAACCGTTTGCCTTTCAAATCCTGGATGTTCTGGATGTCACTTCTATCTTTGAGCGTAACGATCAGGGCTCCGACAGCATGATCGGGATCCGGTTGCAATGGCGTCACAAGCGTAGCAATGTCACGCATTCCGTTTTGGATGTTACGCCAATAGATAGCCGAACCGACGATCGCAATATCAGCTTTTCTTTGCAGAATCGCCCCCTCAAGCTCCGGCAAACTAACTGTCTTTACAACCAACTTGCGCGGAGCCACTGCTTTTGACACAACATCAATCGTTCGATCTGCCACACTCATCTTGAGTCCCGGCAACGAAAATTCATTACTGTAAAGGACTATTTCGTCGCTTTCTGCGGTCAGACATTCACCCGTCATACAGAAACAACACAGACCGATGGTCAAAAACCTCTTCAACCACCCGCTCACAAGCTCCTCCTTATTGCTTAGGCCCGGTTTTTGTAATGCCATCTTGCCATGTCTCTCTGAGAGGCCATATTTCTAAATCACAATTTCCTGACCACGAGCAAGGTGCGCGCGCACAAGCGTTCTTAAATTGAAATAGAAATCAAAAAATGCTCGGACAGGGGCTGGTCGCATGACGAGTTTCCCTGATCCTTCTAACCACTGTAGAAGATGGAGAGAACGCTATGACCAATCTCAATCGTAGAAACTTTTTGGGTTTTACAAGCGCTTTCATCGGCTCTGCTGTTGCTGCGCCCGCTTTCGCCACTCCTTCCACCACCGAAAAGTGGGATATGACAACCGATATCGTCATTGTGGGAGCCGGCGGGGCTGGACTGGCTGCTGCTGCACAAGCCGGGCTGCTTGGCGTTAAATGCATCGTCTTGGAAAAAGAACCGGTCGTTGGCGGATCCTCCGTCATCTGTGGTGGCAAGTGGGCAGTGAGCGGATCGGAACTTCAAATTAAGCAGGGTGTCAAAGACAGCGAGGAACTTTTCGTCAAGGACATGATGGACTGCGGCATGCAGAAAAACGACCTTGAAGTCGTCAAAGCTTACGTCAAAGAAAACAACGAAACCTGGAAGTGGGTACACACAGTTGGAAAAATTGAACCGCTTGCTCTCAACATGGCCGGCGGTCAGAGCGTCCCTCGTTCACTCGTCGTAAAGCCCGGCCAAGTGATCGAATTCTTGCGCAAAACAGCAACAGACAAAGGTGCTCAGATCATGACCAGAGTCAAAGCGGAACGCCTTCTCTGGGACAACAAATCAAATCGGATCTGCGGTGTCAAGGCAAGCCGACGCGGCAAAACCATCACCATTCGCGCTTTGAAAGGTGTCGTACTGGCTGCCGGTGGATTCTCTCGCAATCCTCAAATGCTCAAGAAATACGCACCGCAGCTTGAAAATGCAGCTGTTATTGCCGGTCTCGGAACTCAGGGCGACGGAATTCTCATGGCTCAGGCCTACGGTGCCGACATGATCGACACCAACTACATCAAAGCCACTTATGGTTTTGCTCCCACTGCAACTACCATCGCTCAGAAATCCAACAGTCAGTACATGGGCGCCATTGCTATTAACAAACTCGGCAAGCGTTTCGGCAATGAGTCGGTTTCCTACAAGCTGTTTGCTGACTGGGCTTTTGCTCAACCAGAAGGAAAGAGCTGGCTGATTCTTGATGATGAGATCCGCCGTGATGCTGCCAAGAAAAACCCAACACAAGACGGTTATCTGTGGAATCCCATCGACAAGGGCGAGAAACCGGATTACGTAAGCATTGGCAACACGATTGAAGAGGCTGCACAAAAAGCCGGGCTTGATCCCAAAGCTGTCGCTGAAACTGTCAAACGCTACAACAGTTTTGTCGACTCCGGAAAGGATGAAGACTTCGGTCGCCAGGGGCTTGCGGCCGGAAAGAGCAAACTCAAAAAGATCGAAAAAGCACCGTTCTTTATCTTCCCTGCAACCGGAGCAATGATTGCAACCTACTGCGGTGTCCGCATCAACCCCAAAGCACGAGTGATTGATGTTTTCGGTGACGTTATTCCCGGGTTATGGGCTGCCGGCGAAATGACCGGTGGCGTTCACGGCGCTGCGTACATGAACGGCACAGCCTTCTCCAAGGCTATGGCATTCGGCCGCATCGCTGTTAAAGATATTGTCGGTAAAGCCGGTTAGTCGTATTTAACTCTCCCCATAACGCTCGGTTTTTCCATTCTCCCCTAGCCGAGCGTTATTTCTTTCTAACGGAGTCCTTATGCCCCTAAAGACTTACTTGGTCGCTTCGATTGGTTTCGCTCTTCTCTGTACTGCCGTCAACGCGCAAGACAAGGGTCCTTTCGGAGCCGATCGCCATGTTGCCAAAGGTGTTGCTTGTACTGTTTGCCACGGAAAAGATATGAATAACATCGAATATCCGGATGAGACAACGTGCGTGAAATGCCATCCTAAAGCTGCGCTCGTTGAGAAGACCAAGAAATTCACGCCCAACCCTCACACTGCACCGCATAACGGCGAATGCACACTTTGTCATATGCAGCATGAAGCTTCTGTCAACTACTGCAATCAATGCCACAAATTTGATTTCGGGAATGTTCCCTAAAAACAGTCCAGAAAAAAAAGGCTCTCAAGATAAAAGTCTATCGAGCACCTTTTTATGTTTTATGGGCTAATCGATTATTTCCCCGCTTTCTTCACTTTCTCTACTTGCTCAGCTGCCACGCGTCCGAAAGCCGCAGCCTTTGAAAAAGCCGTCCCCGTCATGTAAGCCGCGCCGTGGAATCCGCCGCAGATTTCTCCTGCCGCATACAGTCCAGAAATTGGTTCCCCATAAACATCAATCACTCTGGCCTTCGTGTCAACTTTCAAGCCGCAATACGTCGCAATCATGGCCGCAGTCGCCGGCATTACAACGAACGGACCTTCAGTTAACGGTACTGGCTTACCCACACCCCCGGAAAGAGTTTTGCGCCCCAGAGGATCCTTTCCAACAGGTGCTGTTTCGTTATACGCCCTAATTGTCTCGGCAAGTTGCTTGGGCGGGATTCCTGCCTTTTCAGCCGCTTCCTCGATTGTCTTCCCGACAAACCCCATGGGCGACGTCCCCTTGGTCTCAACATCCTTCCAGAAGGGAATCTCACGACGGTCTGCCTTCATACCTGCCTGACGAACCTTGTTGTCAAATACCGTAAACGTCTTGGCTTCCGGCTGTGTCAAAGCCTTGTCCCCAATAAGCTTGTAGGAAATCGATTCATTCACAAATCGCTTTCCTTCTTTGTTCACAATAATGCCGCCGTTGTAGTAAATGTAGCTTTTCTCGCTCGCTGAGCCCTGAGGTTTGAAACCGTAGGTAGCCTTGATGTAATTGGTATCGAGAACATCTGCCCCCAAAGATAACCCCATCTTCAGACCATCACCGGTATTGCCAAGACCAGCAACCGCCCATGCGCTCTTCATCGCCGGAACATATTTACCCAGAAGCTCTGGATTTCGAGCAAAACCACCGGAAGCCAACAAAACGCCATAACGCGCCTGTATATTCTTGGTTCTTCCTCGGGCCTTTACACGCACACCTGACACACATTCTTTCTCAGAATCCCACAGCAAGCGTTCTGCCGTCGTTCTGAGCTCAATCTTTGCTCCATGCTTTACTGCATAACTTCTGTAAAACTCAACAACCTCCGAAGGACGGAATGCATGTACGCGCGGAACACTCATACCACCGGCTGCGTGCACATCAAGAGCCTTTACACCGTTTCTCAACAACCATTCGTACTCACGATTGGTCTCTCTGACATAAGCCTTCACAAGCTCGGGGTCATTCATATGCCCACCGGTCTTGAGCATATCCTCAACAAAAATTTCTTCGCTGTCTTTCACCCCTGCGTCTTTTTGCATCTGTGTTCCACTGGCAGCCCAACTACCACCACAAATTGCAGAAGACCCGCCCACAGTCAGCATCTTTTCCAGTACCACAACACTTAGACCTGCTTGGGCAGCATAACCGGCCGCACTTAATCCTGCGTTTCCTGCTCCAATCACAACAAAGTCATATGCGTCATCGTATTTAACAGGTGCCTTCATAGGCACAGCAACAGCCTCATGTGACAAGCCTGCTGTCATAGCGCTAAACAATCCGGCTTTAATGACATTGCGTCGGTTAGTCATATTTCCCTCCTTTTGGAAATCCATCTGTGCTGGCTGACAACGTTGACCTTTGATCCCACCTGTGTCTATTGGGACGGTCTTCTCTCGCAATCAATTTAGATTTGAAGTTGCGCGCGCATGTTGTACAACATCAACGTTTCCTTTCTATCATTTCACCTTGACTCAAAACTTACCTATCAGACGAACATTCCAACACTCAATCTATATTTCATTTTTTAGAATAAAACTTCTAACGCTATGCCTAATACTCTTCAAATTTCGACTTTCAAGTCGAAATAAATGATCTTACGCTCCACCATCCGCTAAAACTGCTATGAAATTCAATATTTCTCCAAATATCAAAGACTATATCAAAGCCAGCAAAGAAATTATTCTTGCCACTCTCGTTTTCGTATTATGCATCGTTGCAATTCTTGACATTTTAGGCATCCCTTTAAAAGGGACAGACTTTCTTCTCACCCCAATCGAACAGAAACTTAACATCCTAGATATTTTCACTTGTTTTGTTGCAATAATTGCACTGATAATTGCGCTTGCTGCCTTTATGAAGACAAACCTTCAGTCGAGACCCAAATGTTACATCCGAGACATAAGAAACGATCAATCAGAAAATAGATTTCTCGTGTGTCTTGACATCATTCCTGGTGAAAATGAAACAAAGATTTGCAACCTATAAGATTCAACAGATCAAGTCACATTTATATAAATAATTACAACTGAACCGTCTATTCGTGTCACACACAAAAAACGGAAAAGGATTTCTCATATTCGGCATTACCCAAGCACTACCAAAGCACGCAACAACAAAGTTTTAGATTGTTTCACTTACAAGTCCATTATCTTTCTCCATTATCATGTAATAGCATTCCGTCTAAATTAACAAATAATAACAAAAAAATTATTTCCCATTAGAAACTATCACATATTTTCTTTTTTTTCTAAGTAAAGAAAAGCTCATACTTTGCAATCATTATTTGAACATATTACATTCTTAATACTAGGACAGTATTTCATTTTAACCTTATCTATCAATTCCTCATCGCCCTCCAAACCCCCCAAAGCCAGACGAGCATAATCACAAACAAATGAATTAGCAATTCCATTCAAAATTTCTTTATGCTGCAAACAACAATACCTCAAAGCCATTTCATAGTCCTTCTTTATCAGCATTTCATCAACTAATTTCTCATACCTATTCCAAATTTCACAAACATCGACATCATTAACAAAACCACATATCTGCAAAGAAAACTCTTCCTTTTCTTCAATTTTTTTATCATTAATAGCAAAACGACGAATTTTTTCTTCTATTTGTTTTTTTACAAATCTCTTTACAATAAAATTTTTCCTTTCTTTGATTTTTTCAAAAAATTCAACTTTAAATTCTTCAAACTCCTCCTCCTTTTTACACCACCTAACTAACGCCTTTTTAAATATGTCTTCATCAAGTAAAAGCATTTCAATTTCATTACAACACAGTGTGTATATTTTATCTCGATTCAATTTATCTATCTCTTCGTCACTCCTTAAGTCATAATCTATGATACCTATCGCATAACAAAAATCATACATGTTTGAATATCTATTGCAATAAATAACGCTATTTTTCACCTCCTCACACGTTCCTGCAGGAATAACCGTAAAATCCTTACCAAATAAAATTTCATAAACCTTATAATCATGACTATCTTTATCACCTTCACAAAATAGAATTGGCTTTCTACTTCCAACTATTTCCACAATATTCTTCATTGGTAAATTTTTATAAGAATCTCCCAAAAATTTAAAATGAAATTCATTCGGCCTAATATACTTGTCTATTTTCACAAGATCGCAATTTATTCTTGCCTTAATAAAATCAACAGCGTGCGATATAAAAATAAATTGACAATCGCCCCTTATTGATATTAATCTATCCCATATCTTATTGTATATCGCTGGGTTTAAATGATTTTCTGGTTCATCAACTATAATAAAAGAATACTCAGGCGCTGTCATTACTGTAGAAATATAAAAAAAGGCAGCCCTTTCCCCATCGCTCATATCATTAAAAGAAAAAGGCATACCTTGAGACTTTTTAGCCATCATCTCTCTATCGCTAAATCGAGAACTATTTAGCTCAACATTAAAAAAATCATCAAACACACTTTTTATTTTTTCATACATCGATTGTTCATCAATTTTCGGATTATCCCGATATTTTCTCGCTACATCATCATGTTGCTTACATATAGCAACGACCATTTGTTGTAGTATATTTTCACTTAAAACACTTTCGCTGTACAAAACGGCATTCACTGCACTAATACTTAAACCATTTGCACTAACATGACCACTTATTCTCAATGGTTTCAGAGCTGGTATAACCTTTATATGATCATCTAAAAACCTTAAATGATTTGCAAAAGATGTCTTTCCACTCCCATTGGGCCCCATAATAACAAGAGTCTTATTATGCTCCTTCAAATGCTTCAATATTTGATACGCTTTTAATTTTTGCATAATATTCATTTCTTGAAACCTATCCATCATACAACGATATCTTCCCACAGAGCTATCGGACACAACCCCGCTGTTATACATTATCTCAATCTCTCTAAGCCTATTTAAAATATCAGCATACTCGACATTAGATATCTCGCGAACTAATCGATCAACAAACACACCAAGTGGATTTTTATTTTCACCATCTTTCTTAACCAACCCTTCATAAAAATACTTTTCCACATCATTTAAAAAATCATATACACCATCAATCATCTTCCCCATGTCAAGGAACCAACCTTGCAAGCCACTTTCAAAATTGGAGCTATTGATACTTTCATAGATTTTTTTCATCTCATTGATACTTTTCTTACAATCTTCAAATGTCATTTATCCTCTCCTTTTGTTCTAGGACGCATTTCATATATATTCTCATCACCTTATATCTTAAATAAGGCACTCAAAGACAAATCTTATTAGCTAAATACTTAAGTCTCAACAACACTTGAAAGTGCCAATGTAGACATTTCCCTTCGACACATACAAAAAACCTGAACTCCGCTTTACATGCTCCCCACACGGAAAACGCGAGGGGGTTCGCAGAGTTCAAGGAGCTCAAACAAACGCCGACGCCCCTTTGAACTGTCCCCATTTTTCGAGACAGATTTTTGATCAATCGGGCGTTCAAGCCTGTCGAACTACCGCTTCCCTATATTGCTTAGGAGAACGGTAG
>ENA-UPTB01000739-UPTB01000739.1-human-gut-metagenome-genome-assembly--contig:-NODE-739-length-32619-cov-10.247158_pt1 | contig 32619 bp, 26 predicted proteins | sample MGYA00250046_ERZ773369 | MGnify/ENA primary metagenome ERZ773369 (study PRJEB29103, sample SAMN06111938) | human gut metagenome | biome: human gut; feature: ankylosing spondylitis patient; material... | reverse complement strand
AAGCAGGCGCTGAGCCTTGTCCTTTTCTTCGCGGCTGTTGCCGCCGTGTTTGCCCTGACCCGTCTGCGCAGCGACCCGGCCAAAAAACAGGCGGAGTTCGTGGTGCAGCAGCTGCTCTCCTGCTCCTCTGCCGTGGAGCAGGCCGTGGACGCCGCCGCGCCCGCCGGCAGTGAACCGGGGCTTGTTGCGGTAGATACTGATGGGCTGTACGCCTTTCTTCAGGCGCAGCTGGGCGATGCCATGACTGCCGACTGCCTTGACAAGGTCATGGCGAACCGTCTGCCCACCCGCATCACTGCGCTGGCCGGGCAGTCCGGCGACAAGCTGACGCCCGCTGACCTCACCCTGAAAAAGCACGCCGGGGCAGAAAACTGCTACGACTTTTCTGCCGCCCTGCTGACCGCTGCGGACAGCACCTCCGCCGCGCAGGTATCCGGCACCATCACCATGGTGAAGGAGGACGGCCGCTGGAAGGCCGCTGCCATCACACTGAACCTGTAATAAACCCTTTTGCCCCTGTGCCCTGCGGCACGGGGGCATTTTTTGCCCATTTTTCGCTTATAATGTATATCTTTTTGCGCGCGCGTATGTTATACTTAGATGTTGTATCACACTATTATCAGGAAAAGGTATTATCATATCATGAATGAAAACGACATCTGGCTCATTGCCGGCCTCGGCAATCCGGAAGCCAAATACGACGGCACCCGCCACAACGCGGGCTTTGCCGCGCTGGACGCCCTCGCCGCCAAGTGGGGCATCTCGGTCAACAAGAGCAAATTTCAGGGCCTGTGGGGCCAGGGCGAAGTGGAGGGCCACAAGGTCGTCCTGCTCAAGCCTCTGACCTACATGAACCTTTCGGGCGACTCCATCGCCCCGCTGGCAGGTTTCTTCAAGATCCCGGCCGACCATGTCATCGTCCTGTGCGACGACATCACCCAGGCCCCCGGCAAGCTCCGCATCCGGCCCTCCGGCTCGGCAGGCGGGCACAACGGCCTCAAGAGTATCATTGCCCGGCTGGGCGGGGAAAACTTCCCCCGCATCCGTCTTGGCGTAGGTGCCAAGCCCCACCCGGATTACGACCTTGCCGCCTGGGTACTTGGCAAGTTCCCGCCTGAAGACGCCAAAGCCATGGCTGACCGCTACCCCGACCTGGAAGCCGCTGCTCTCCTGATCATGGATGGCAAGCTCGGGCTTGCACAGAGCAAGTACAACGGATAAACAATCCGTAAAGACGCACCGGATGAGAGGAGGTCTACGATGTACGAGGCACTGTTAAAGGCCACGCCTGAATATCAGAAGATCGCTGCCAGCCTGGCTGCACCGGGCCCGGCAGCCCTGTTTGGCCTGCCCCCGGCGGGCCGCGCCCTGCTGTACGCCGCCCTGCAAAAAGACCTGGGCCGGGTGCTCTGCATCGTGACCCCGGGCGAGGCCGAGGCCACCCACTTTGCGGAAGACCTCAAGGCCCTGGGCCTGACGGCAGCGGTCTTCCCGCCCCGGGATTTCATGCTCCGCCCCGTGGAGGGCGCGGGCCGCGAGTACGAGTACCGCCGTCTTTCTGTATTGGGCCAGCTGGCGGGCGGGCGGCTGAATGCCGTCTGTGTCCCCGCCGAGGCCCTGCTGCAATACACCGTCCCCCGGGACGAATTTTTAAAGAATACCCTCACCCTCAAGCCCGGCATGGTCTACAACCGGGAGGCGCTGGTGGAGCGGCTGTTTGCCGCCGGGTATGTCCGCCGCAGCCAGGTGGATGGCCCGGGCCAGTTCAGCGTCCGGGGCGACATTGTGGACATCTACGCGCCGGACATGCGCCAACCCGCCCGTGTGGAGTATTGGGATGACGAGATCGACTCGCTGGCATCGTTCGACCTGCTCACCCAGCGCCGGGACGGCTCGCTGGAAAAGATCTATCTCTCCCCCGCCCGCGAGGTGCTGTTCGGCAACACGGTACAGACGGCGGAGGCCCTCCGCGACGCCTGGAAAAAGGCCCGCGGCAAACACCGGGCAGCGCTGGAAAAGGCCATGGAGGCTGATCTGGCCCAGCTGGATTCCGGCTTGATGCCCGAGGCCATGGACAAATACTACGGCCTGCGGTACGCGGTCCCCGCCACCCTGCTGGACCACCTCACCAGCCCCATCTTTGTGCTGGATGAGGTAGGCGGCATCCGGGATGCTCAGAAAGCCACCGAGTTCCGCCGGGGCGAAGAGCTCACCGGCCTGCTGGAAGAGGGCGTCATCTGCCCCGGGCTGGATGTGCTCTACCAGACCATGGACGACCTGGCCATTGCCGCCCAGAAACAGAGCACCCTGCTGTGCGAGAACTTCCTGCGCGGCATGAACGAGTTCAAGCTGAAAGACCTCATCAACGCGGAGGCTTTCGCGGCCCCCAACTGGGGCGGCGACCTGGCCTCCCTGCGGGAAGATCTGGACCCGCTGGTGGAACAGGGCTATGCCATCGCGCTGTTCGCAGGCACCCCCAAGGGCGCAGCTGCCCTTACCCGGGACCTTGCCGACAAAGGCTATGCGGTCAGCATGAGCCGGGACGTCCGCCCCGCCAAAGGGCTGGTGCAGATCCTGCCCGGCCACTTGACCGCCGGGTGCACTTTCCCCTTTGCACACGTCGCTGTCCTCTCCTCCCGCCGCCATGGTCTGGATGAAGCCAGCGAGGCCGCCAAGAAACGCAAAAAGAACAAAAACGCCCTGTCCAGCCTTTCGGACATCAAGCCCGGCGATTATGTGGTGCACCAGAGCCACGGCATCGGCATGTACGCAGGCATCCAGCGGCTGGAAGTGCAGGGTGCCACCAAAGATTACCTCAAAGTGCAGTATTCCGGCTCCGACGTGCTGTATGTGCCCGTCACCCAGCTGGACCTGCTTTCCCGCTACACCGCCCCCGGCGATGAAGAAAAGGTCAAGCTGGCCAAGCTGGGCGGTGCCGAGTGGCAGCGTACCCGCGCCAAGGTCAAAAAGGCCACCGAGGAGATGGCCCAGGAGCTCATTGAGCTCTACGCCCGCCGCCGACAGGCACAGGGCTACGCGTTCCCGCCGGACGGCGACTGGCAGAGCGATTTTGAGACCCGCTTTGAGTACGACGAGACCGACGACCAGCTCAACGCCACGGCGGAGATCAAAAAGGATATGGAAAAGACCTACCCCATGGACCGCCTGCTCTGCGGCGACGTGGGCGTGGGCAAAACGGAAGTGGCCCTGCGGGCCGCGTTCAAGTGCGTCATGGGCGGCAAGCAGTGCGCCATTCTGGCCCCCACCACCCTGCTGGCCTGGCAGCACTACAACACCATCCTCTCCCGAATGGAGGCGTTCCCGGTCAAAGTGGAGATGATGTCCCGCTTCCGCACCACCAAGCAGCAGAAAGAGACCCTGCGGGGCCTGCAGGCTGGCAGTGTGGACATCGTGGTGGGCACCCACCGGCTCCTCTCCAAGGACGTCCGCTTCCACGACCTGGGCCTTGTCATCATTGATGAGGAGCAGCGGTTCGGCGTTAAGCATAAAGAAAAGCTGAAAGAAAACTTCATCGGGGTGGATATGCTCACCCTTTCGGCCACACCGATCCCCCGCACCCTGAACATGGCCATGAGCGGCATCCGCGACCTCTCCACCATTGAGCAGCCGCCTTTTGAGCGCCAGCCCGTGGAGACATTCGTCCTCGAGTACAACGATGTCATCCTGGCCGAGGCCATGAAGAAAGAGCTGGCCCGGGGCGGGCAGGTCTACTATCTGCACAACCGGGTGGACAACATTGAGTCCACCGCCGCCCATGTCAGCCAGATGGTGCCCGGCGCCCGGGTGGGCATCGCCCACGGCAAGATGACCGAGGACGAACTCAACCCCGTCTGGCAGCACCTGCTCAACGGCGAGATCGACATCCTCGTCTGCACCACCCTCATTGAAACAGGCATCGACGTGCGCAACTGCAACACCCTCATCATTGAGGACGCCGACCGGATGGGCCTGGCCCAGCTGTACCAGATAAGAGGCCGCGTGGGCCGTTCCGGCCGCAAGGCCTATGCCTACTTCACGTTCCGCCGGGACAAGACCCTCTCGGACATTGCTCAGAAGCGGCTCTCCGCCATCCGGGAGTTCACCGCGTTCGGCTCCGGTTTCCGCATCGCCATGCGCGATCTGCAAATTCGCGGTGCGGGCAGCCTGCTGGGCCACAGCCAGCACGGCCACATGGAGGCCGTGGGCTATGACCTCTATGTCAAGATGCTGAATCAGGCCATCGCCCGGGCCAAGGGCGAACCGCTCCAGCGGGACAAGAGCGAGTGCCTGGTGGACCTGCGAGTGGACGCGTTCATCCCCGAAAAGTATATCGCGGATGGGCCGGGCCGCATCGAAGCCTACAAACGCATTGCCGCCATCCAGACCCCCGAGGACGCCGCCGATGTGCTGGACGAGCTCATTGACCGCTACGGCGACCCGCCTCCCTCGGTCAGCGATCTGGTCAATGTCTCCCTCGTCCGGGTGCAGGCCGCCGCCGTGGGCGTGTACGAGGTCACCCAGAAGAAAGACACCCTGCTGCTGCAGGTAGAGGAGCTGGACCTTGGCATGATCCGGGGCCTGCTCATCGCGTTCAACGGCCGGGTCACGGCAGGGGCCGGGGCCAAACCTTACCTCTCTGTCACCCTCCAGCCCGACGAAAAGCCGCTGGAGCTGCTGCAAAGTATCCTCAAGGCCATGGGCGAGATTTCAAACGAGCCCAAGCCTGTGAAAAACCAAAAATAAATTTCAGGAGCAACCAACTATGAAACAGAAACTTCTTGCACTGGTCTGCGCGCTGGCCCTGGTGGTCAGCCTGGCAGGCTGTGTCATCTCCACCCCGGACACCGTGGGTTCCCTCGGCGATTACGAGATCTCCTCCGGCCTGTATCTGCTGGCCCAGTACGACGCCTACCAGAAAGCCGCCGACCTCGCTTCCTCCGACCAGGACGCCGCCAACGTGAACGCTTTTTTGAAGCAGACCATCACCGTGGACAGCGACAGCGGCGAGACGGCCACCGTCAGCGATTATGTCGCCCGGAAAACGCTGGAGAACCTGCAGACCTACGCCGCCACTGAGCTGCGCTTTGACGAGCTGGGCGGCCAGCTGACCGCCGAAGAGGAACAGCAGGCCGACAGCTACGCCCAGCAGCTGATGGACCAGTACGGCGATACCTACAAGGCCAACGGCATCGGGCTGGAGACCGTGCAGCACTTTGAGCGCATCCTGCTCAAGAGCAACGACCTGCTGACCCTTGTTTATGGCAACGGCGGCGAGACCCCCGTCTCGGACGCCGACCTGACGGAGCATCTGGAAAACAACATGGTGGAACTGGCTTATTACGTCATCCCGCTCTACAACACCAGCACCTATGCCTTTGCGGATGACGACCAGAAAGCCCAGATGCTCACGCTGGCCCAGCAGGCCGCCACGGCCGTCAATCTGGCCTCCAATGAGAGTGCTTCGGAGCAGGTCAGTGCCCTGAACGCCGCCGCTCAGGCCGCCCTGCCGGACATCTACGCCGTGCTGGGCGGCACAGCCGACAACACCAGCCCCCAGACCGAGCTGCTGGGCTCCTCCACGCTGGACTCCACGTTCACCCAGAGCGGTTCCGCCGATACCATCCGGAACCTTGCCTACGGGCAGGCGGCCGCCGTGCAGTATTCCAGCTATGCCATGATGCTGGCCCTGCGAGTGGACCCGCTGAGCGTTGCCTCGCTGGACGACCTGCGGGATCAGGTCATCACCGACATGAAGACCAGTGAGCTGAAGACCGCACTGAGTGATTACGGTGCCTCCCTGGAGAACCACCTCGACACCTCGGCCATGAACAAACTGCCCATGACCAAGATCGTCAACAAATAAGTTCCGTAAAAGCACAACAGCGCCCTGCCCGGAGAAGCTTCTCCAGAGCAGGGCGCTGTTTTTGCTCTCTTATTTTGCAGTCACCTTTGCAAACTCCGCCGCCAGCGCCGCATTGCAGGAGCGGACGGCAGCGGCCTCCGGCTTGAGGGCCGCGCGGTCGTAGGTAAACAGGCCGTTCACCTCGTCCTCCACGTCGGTCAGCTGGGTGTACACCAGCGCCGAGAGGCCCCGCCCCAGCTGGGGCAGAATGGTCTTCCATTGCAGTATTTTATAGCGTTTGGTCAGGTCGGCTTTGTCTTTGGCGGTGCCGTAGCCGTAGGTCTTGCCGGGCGGCTCGTGGCCGGGCATGGGCCAGGCAATGCCGCCGTACTCGCTCAGGGCCACCGTCCGCCCGCCGGGCCGGATGCGGAGCGGGTAGAAGTAATTGTGGCGGGAGTCCACATCTCCCCCGCCCTGGTCGTACCAGCCGCTGGCTTCGTCGATCAGGCGGGTGTCATCCAGCGCCCGGAGGGCCGCCGTGGCGGCGCGGGCATCAAACTGCCCCCACCCCTCGTTGAACGGCACCCAGCACCCGATGCAGGGGTGGCACCGCAGAGCCTCTACAGTGGCTTTTAATTCGGTCTGATAACTTTCCCGGCTGGCTTCCGTCTCGCGCCCCAGCAGCCCCCACAGGGGCTTTGCGTCGGGTGTATGGCGGAGCAGGGGCAGCAGGGCGTTGGTCAGGTAGGTGACGTACCACTGGTTCATCTTCCCGCCGCCGTTCACCATATCCTGCCAGACGATGAGGCCCAGCTTATCGCAGTGGTAGTACCACCGCTGCGGCTCGATCTTGGCGTGCTTGCGCAGCAGGTTGAAGCCCAGCTCCTTGACCTGCTCCAGCTCATGTACCACCGCCGCGTCCGAGGGCGGGGTATACAGCCCCTCCGGCCAGTAGCCCTGGTCCAGCAGGCCGTTGAGGAGGATGGGCTTTCCGTTGAGGCAGAAGCGCAGGATGCCTTTCGCGTCCGGCTCACAGCTCCATTTGCGGAGGGCAAAATAACTGTGCACGGTATCAAAACCGTCTTCGTCCCCCTGGGTGGTACCCACGGTCAGGTCGTAGAGGAACGGGCTGTCCGGACTCCACGGAAAGAAATGTTCCTCCGGGATGTTCAGCGTCACCTCGCCGTCCTGGTCGGCCTCGTCGCCGCCCCAGTCCTCGGCAATGGTCACGCCCCCGGCCCGCACCACAGCCCAGAGGTTTTTTGCCCCGCCGGGCTGGGCCGTGTGGGCTTTTACCGTCACGGTCCGGGCATCGTAGTCCGGGGTGACAGTCAGCTCCGTAATGTAATTGTCCGGCACCCGCTCCAGCCAGACGGTCTGCCAGATGCCGCTCTGGGCATGGTAGAACATCCCGCCGGGGGTCAGGGTCTGCTTGCCCCGGGCCTGGGTGCCATTCCCGGTGGGGTCCTGCACGGCCACCCAGAGGGTGTTGCGGTCCGGCCGCAAATAATCGGTGATGTCCAGCGTAAAGGGCCAGTAGCCGCCCCTGTGGCCGCCGGCCAGATGGCCGTTGACCTCCACGGCGCAGGCGTAGTCCACCGCTCCGAAGTGGAGCAGCACCCGTCCGCTCTGCCCCGCCGGGGGCGTAAAGCCGCGGTGGTAGTGGAGCCACTCCCCGGGCTGCAGCGTCCGCCCCACTCCGGAAGCCGGAGCCTCGGGCGAGTAGGGCACCCGGATGGTCCCATCCCACGCCGTGGGGAACTGTGCCGCCTTGGTAAACGCGTATTGCCACGAGCCGTTCAGGGACTCAAAGCTGTCCCGCCGCAGCGCCGGGCGGGGGTATTCGGAAAGTGGGTGCTGCATTTTGCCCTCCTGTTTCCTCTATTGGGCTCCCCTGAGAGGTTTTATTTTGGATCAAAGCGTTTGCAGTTACTTGCGGTATGCTGCCGCCAGCTTTTCGAGGGCGGGCAGGCTCCGCTTGACTTTCTCGGTGTCGATGCAGTAGGCAAAGCGCACATAGCCCTTGACACCAAACGTATCGCTGGGCACCAGCAACAGGTCAAACTCCCGGGCTTTCATGCAGAACGCGTTGGCGTCTTCTTCCAGCGCCTTGGGGAAGATGTAGAACGTGCCGCCGGGGCGCTCCACCTCAAAGCCCAGCTCGGTGAGTTTGTCGTACAGCAGGTTCCTGTTGGTCTCGTAGACGGAGAGGTCGCTGGTGGCATCCAGGCAGCGGCTGACGGCTTTCTGGATGATGCTGGGCGGGCAGTTGTGGCCCGTAAAGCGGGAGATCTGGGCCAGAATGTCCACCAGGATGTCCGCCCCCTCGCAGGCCGGGTTGACCGCCACATAGCCCAGACGCTCGCCGGGCAGGCTCAGCGTCTTGGAGAACGAGAGGCAGGTCAGGGTGTGGGGGTAGAATGCCGCCGGGTAAGGCACGGTCTTGCCGTCAAAAACGATATCCCGGTAAGGCTCGTCGCTGACGAGGAAGATGTTGTGGCCGTACTCCTTGCTCTTGGCGGTCAGGATCTCGGCCAGCCGGGTCAGGGTCTCCGCCGAGTAAACCACGCCCGTGGGGTTGTTGGGGGTGTTGATGAGGATGCAGGTGACATTCTCGGTCAGCATCTCCTCAAAGGCGTCCAGATTGGGCTGGAACGCGGGCGGCTGGGGCGGCACCACTTTCAGCACGGCACCCGTTCCCCGGACGTAGGGCCCGTACTCCGAAAAATAGGGTGCGAACGTCAGCACCTCGTCGCCGGGCTTGGTCACGGCGCGGATGGCGTGGGCAATGGCGCCCGCGGCACCCGTGGTGGGGAAAATATGCTTCTGCTCATAGGGCAGGCCGAACGTTTTGGCCAGATGGGCTGCCGCGGCGGTGCGGAACCCCGGGTCGCCCTGGCTGGGGCAGTAGCCGTGGAGGGCAATGGGCTCCTCCGTGGCCAGCAGGTCCTGCATGGCCGCCGTAAACCGCGGCGGGCAGGGCACGCTGGGGTTGCCCAGCGAGTAGTCAAACACGTTCTCATAGCCGATCTCGGCAGCCCGCTGTTTGCCGTACATAAAGGTCTCACGGATCACGCTCTTATGGGCCAGCATCGCGCGGTAGGTTTCGTTCAGCATCATGATTCCCCTCTCGCTTTTCGGATCTCTTTTATTTCTTGTCCGGCAGTGCAGACGCATAGCTCTGCTCTACCTTGACGACGCAGCAGTATTTCGGGTCCTGCTCTTTGACGAACTGGCACATCTTTGCCAGCATCTGGTCGATGTCCCCGGTGTATCCCGCCGGGAACACCAGATCAAACAGAACATTGGTGTGGCTGTCCCCCGGCACGATCCGCAGATCGTGGATGGAGAGCCGCGGGTCCAGCTGGCGGGCATGTTCCTTCAAACGGGCCCGCAGCACCCCCACCGACGCGTCCGCCGTGACGATGGGGTCGTAATGGATGGTGACCTGCAGCCGGTCTTTTTTGAGAAAGTCGTTCTCGATGTTGTCGATGACGTCATGGGCCGTCAGCGGGTCGGTCTCGGCCGGGAACTCCACATGCAGGGAGGCGAACTGGTGCCCGGGGCCGTAATCGTGGACCATGAGGTCATGCACGCCCAGTACCCCGGGATAGCTCATGACGGTCCGCTCAATGTGCTCCACCAGCTCGGGGCTGGGGCTCTCGCCCAGCAGCGGGCTCAGGGTATCCATCACCAGGCCCCATCCGGACCAGAGGATGAACGCCGCCACGCCCACGCCCATAATGCCATCGATGATGCCGTAGCCCGTCAGGCTGCACAGGATGGTGGAAAGGAGGACCGCTCCGGTGGTGAGCACATCGTTGCGGCTGTCGGCGGCGGTAGCCATCAGGGTCTCCGAGTTGATCTTTTTGCCCACGGCGCGGTTGAAGCCGCTCAACCAGAGCTTGACGAAGATGGACGCCGCCAGCACCCCGATGCTGAGCCAGCTGAACGCCACCGGCGTGGGGTGGAGTACTTTCAGAGCCGATTCTTTCAGCAGCGAGAGGCCGATGGCCAGAATGGTGACGCTGACCACGAGGCCCGCCAGATACTCGTACCGGGCGTGGCCGTAGGGGTGCTCCGCATCCGGGGCCTTGGCCGCCAGCCGGAAGCCAATGAGGCTGACCACATTGGACGAGGCATCCGACAGGTTGTTCAGGGCGTCTGCCATGATGGCGATGGAGCCAAACAGGGTGCCTGCCAGCAGCTTGCCGATACAGAGCAGGATGTTGCAGGCCATGCCCACCAGACTGGCCAGATTGCCGTAGGCCGTGCGGACAGCGGCGTCTTTCACATCATCCGGGCGCTTGATGAAGCAGCGGATCAGAAATTGAGTCATATCGTACCTCCCGGCTGCCGCAGCAGCCACATCTTGTTCAGTATAGCACAGCACTTCACGGTTTTAAAGTGTTTTTGTAAATTTTCTTCTCCCTAAGCCAGATCCCCCAGATAACAATCCCCCCGGCGGGGCGGGAATGCCTCACCGGGGGGTGGAAGTTTCTGGTTTCAGGGGGCTCAGACCTGCTTGGCCGAGGGCTTGCTCAGATCGAGGCTGCGGACGATCTTGCGGACGGGCAGGATGCTCTTGGCGTTCATCGAGAGCTCGTCCACGCCCATGCGGAGGAATGTTTCGGTCAGGGCGGTGTCCGCGCCCAGCTCGCCGCAGATGCCCACCCAGATATTGTGGCGGTGACCGGCGTCAATGGTCATCTTGATGGCCTTGAGCACGGCAGGGTGATGCGGGTCAAAGAACGGCTCCAGCTTTGCGTTCTGGCGGTCCAGCGCGCAGGTGTACTGGGTGAGGTCGTTGGTGCCGATGGAGAAGAAATCGCACTCCTCGGCCAGATCGTCCGCAATGAGGACGGCGGCGGGGGTCTCGATCATGGTACCCACTTCGAGGTTCTGGTCAAACTTGACGCCCTCGGCGGTGAGCTCCGCGCGGCACTCGTTCAGCACGGCCTTGGCGTCCTGCAGCTCCCGCAGGCTGGTGATCATGGGGAACATGATGCTCATGTTGCCGTAAGCGGAAGCCCGCAGCAAGGCCCGCAGCTGGGTCTTGAAGAAGTCTTTCCGGGTCAGGCAGATGCGGATGGCGCGGTAGCCCAGAGCGGGGTTGTCCTCGTGGTCCAGCTGCATATAGTCCACGGTCTTGTCCGCGCCGATGTCACAGGTGCGGACGACTACTTTCTTGGGGGCCAGGCTCTCCACCACCTGCTTGTACGCCTCAAACTGGTAATCCTCGGTGGGATAGTCCTTGCAGTTGAGGTAGACGAATTCTGTCCGGAACAGGCCGACGCCGCCGGCGTCGTTCTGCTGCACGGCACCCACATCGCCCATGCCGCCGATGTTTGCATACACGTTGATGGTCTTGCCGTCCAGCGTGGTGTTGGGCTTGCCCTTGAGCTCCTGCAGCAGGACCTGCTTTTTCTGATCCTCTTTCTGGCGGGCGCGGAGGCTCTGGAGCAGGTCGGGGGTGGGGTCCACATACACGCAGGCGTTGTAGCCGTCCACCACGGCCATCTTGCCGTCCCAGTCGTCCTGGATATCCTTGCACTGGATCAGGGCGGGGATGTTCATGCTGCGGGCCAGGATGGCCGTGTGGCTGTTGGAGCTGCCCTCCCGGGTGATGAAGCCCAGCAGCAGGCTCTTGTCCATCCGGACCGTCTCCGAGGGGGCCAGGTCGTCCGCCACAAGGATACTGGGCTCGGTGCCCTGCAGGCTGGCGTTGTCCACCCCCTGCAAAATGTCCAGCATGGCCTGCGCAATGTCGATGACATCGGCGCTGCGGGCCTGCAGATAGGGGTCGTCCATGGCGGCAAACACGGCGGCCTGGTTGTCGCCTGCCGTCTTGACGGCATACTCGGCACAGCGGCGCTGGCCGTTGATGATCTCCTTGATGGCGTCCACGAAGTCGTCATCATCCAGCATCATGGCGTGGATGTTGAACACTTCGGCGATGTCCTCGCCTGCCTCGGCAAGGGCTTTCTCGTACAGGGCGGTCTGCTGGTCGATGGCCTTGGCCCGGGCGTCCTCAAAACGCTCGATCTCCGCGGCGGCGTCGGCCACTTCGGCCGCCGAGATGGCCGTATTCTTTTTCTTGTAGAGTTTCAGCTTGCCAATGGCAATGCCGTTCAGAATGCTTTTACCGGTACCCACCTGCATCGTTCATTTCTCCTTATCACTCAAATCTCTTGCGTCTGGGAACGAAAAAGCCCCCGCAGTCTCCCGCGAGGGCTTCTCATCACGACATTACACGCGATCAGACGTTCTCGCTCAGGAACTTCTGGATCGCCTCTGCGGCAGCGGCCTCATCGTCGCCCTCCACCTTGACGGTGACGGTATCGCCCTGCTTGACGCCCATGCCCATCAGAGCCATCAGCTTGCGCAGGTCGCAGGTCTTGCCGCCCTTTTCAAGGGTGGCGGTGCTTGCGTAACCCTTGACCAGCTTCACGAGCAGGCCGGCGGGGCGTGCGTGGATGCCGCATGCATCCTTAACGGTATACTGGAATTCTTTCATAATCATTTTCTCCTTACTTATCCATCCACGGAACGGGCCAGCCGCGCGGCCCCGTCTGCAATAAAAGCCCTGGTTTATTGCGGGATGTTACTATTCTTATTATAAACCTTAGTCGTTCTTTTTGCACCCTTTCATATTGCCGATTTTTCCGCGAAAATTTTGGTATAATTGAACATAATCTTTTATCAAAAGTACCATCATTGCACAATTTTCTGCTTTTGGGAAAGACTTTTGTTCACTTTCCCACTCACTCGACAGGGTACCCCTCGGCGTCCAGCGGGAGGTCCGTATAGCGGGCCGCTTCCGGCAGAGGCGTCTCGGGTTCGCCGGAGGTCTGCTGGCTCTGGCCGGCGGCGTTCAGCTCCTCGTCATGGCGCTCGCCCCAGTCCCCGCTGAAATCCTCGCCCGAGGTCTCCATGGCCTGCCCAGAGGCGCCGAGCTCCTCGTCATGGCGCTCGCCCCAATCGCCGCTGAAATCTTCCCCCGAGACTTCCGTGGCCTCCTGCATGGCCATAGCGGTCTGGGCGTCTTTCAGGCCGGTGACGACGCCGGAGGGCTTCTCCAGCAGGTAGGCCCCGATGGCCTTTTTCTTGTACACCAGCAGCACGCCATAGCTCATGGTGTCGCCCTTGCTCACGGCGGGCAGCAGGGCCGTCCATTTTTCCACGGTCTTGCCCTTGTAGCGGGTCAGGTCCATGCCGCTCTGCTGCACCACCCCGTTGAATGCCGAAAAGCTGTCGTCCCACCTGCGGGGGATCTTGACCTTATCGGCGGCGATGGTGGCCGCGTCCACGTCCAGCCCATAACCGGTGAACCAGGTCTGGATGTCCTGGGCGCTCTCGATCTTGTTGCCGCTGGCCGCGGCGGCCGCCATGACGCTCCGCCCGCTGATGTACCGCCCCAGCATCGCGCTGAACACCACCAGCGCACAGCATAGCACGCCGACGCCCACCTTTTTGAGCCCGGCCTTTTTCAGCGTTACCACAAACATATACCGTTCCCTCCCACCCATTTGGTTGTGTCCGTACAGTATATGTGGGGAGGGGGTGCAATATGAACCTCTCAGTCTCGCATCCGCTCGACAGCTCCCCTGAAAAGGGGAGCCCTTGGCAAAGAGGTGTCGTTTTCGATGAAACCGATTTGCGTTTGCTGGAAAACGTCACGGAATGCCAAAGCCTCCCCTACTAGGGGAGGTGGCATCGAGCGAAGCGAAGATGTCGGAGAGGTTGTACAGAGCAGCACCTGCGTTATTCCGCTCACTCTAAAGGCGTCCTTTGTCCAACCTCTCAGACGCCTGCGGCGCCAGCTCCCCTAGTAGGGGAGCCCTTGGCAAAGAGGTTTCGTTTTCGATGAAACTGATTTGCGTTTGCTGGAAAACGTCACGGAATGCCAAAGCCTCCCCTGCCAGGGGAGGTGGCACGCCGCAGGCGTGACGGAGAGGTTTGGCCCGCACCGCCTGCCAAAGCCTCCCCTACTAGGGGAGGTGGCATCGAGCGAAGCGAAGATGACGGAGAGGTTTCGTCTCCACAAAAACAAATCCCCCACACCGGGCGTCTCCGGTGCGGGGGTGCGGGAATGGAATCCGGGAATGTCTTCAATCGCTTCTGTCACAGAAGACAACGATGCGGGTCTTGCCACCGTAGGTGCAGGTGTACAGCACCAGATCGTGGCCGCTGTGCTCCACGGCCTCCACATCGGTGGGGTCGTGGACTTCAATGGCAGAAACCGTGTAGTGGTTCTCGATGCCGTCCATGTCGGTGAAACGGACCTCATCGCCCAGGGCGAGGGTGCCGATCTTGCCGAAATGCGACTCGTAGTTGTGCGCCGCGATGACGAGATCATCGGTGCGGGAGGAGCCGAACTGGCGGCAGGGGGAAATTTTGAGTTTGGGGTAGCTCCACTCGCTCATCACCGGCAGGTCGATGCCAATGGCGGGGATGGAGACAGTGCCCACATATTCGTAGCCGTCCAGCTCCACCACGGGCAGCTCCGGGTCAAGGGAGCTGTAGTCGATGGCGGGAGCCGAGGCCGCGCTCTGCGTTTGTTCAACGACTTTTTCCTGTAGATCCTGTACGACGGTCTGGGCTTCCGCGCCGGCCTGAGCGTCCTCCCAGCGGTTGTAGCCGTAGAGGCCCAGCGCCGCCAGCAGCAAGACGACTCCCAGCAGGACACAGAGGACGCCCGGGGATGCTTTACGCATTGTCATCCTCTTTCTTCTTGGTGAGGAGGATCACACCAGCCGCCAGGAACAGGGTGCCCAGCCCTGCCAGCACCGGCACGGGCCAGTTGAGCTGTCCGGTCTGGATCAGCTTGGGGGCACGCGCGTCAGCCACCGGAGGATTGACGGGCGTTTCCGCGACGGGCACCGCGGGCACCGTGGGGGTGGTATCCGGCCGCGCGTCCAGGACCGGCGGGTTCACCGGGGTCTCCGGGGCAGGCACCACAGGCGTGGGCTTCGGGTCCGGGGTGTAGGGGATATCCGGGATATACGGCGGATTGTACGGCGGATCGTACGGGTCGTCCGGGGCGGAGTTGTTGAACGTGTTGTTAAACAGGATGCTGTCTTCCTTGTCATTGGAGGACTGGCCGGCCTCATAGACCTTGGCCACGGCCACCAGCGTGTCGCCGCTCCAGCTCACGGTGACACGGAGCACCATGGTGCGGGTGTCGTAAGTGCCGTTGAGGGAGCTGCCTTTCAACTGGGCCACCTCGTACTCATAGGTACCGGGGGCCGTGAAGACGAATGTCTCCGGGAATGTGGCGGTGGTCATATAACCGTTGGAACGGGTGCAGTCCGCCGTGTTGACGAACGCTTCCAGTGCGGCGGCATCGCCGGGCATGGGGGCTTTTTTGCGGGGGGTCAGGCGGATGGTGAGCTGCTCGTCGGGGATGGCATTGCCCGTGCACTTGACGTTGACCGTCAGGTTTTTCAGCTCCACGCGCTGTTCCGTTGCCGCAAAGGCCGCGGGCAGGCTCAGGCTCAGGCAAAGCACCAGCGCCAGCAGCGCCGCCGCGAATTTTCGGATCTTCATTTCATCCCCTCCTTTACTGCTCCGGCGTTGTCATCCACGCCAGAAGAATGGTTCTTGCATCGGTAAACTCAGTGGAACAGGTGGACATGGCCAGCACCTGTGCCCCCTCCCGCGCCCGGACGGTGTCCAGCGTGTCAGAGTGCAGGTGCAGCGCGTTCTCCTGTGCGAAATCGAGCAGACCGTTCAGGTTTGCGTCCCACTGGTTCACGTCGAAGATGGCATCCTCGGACGCGGGCACCAGCAGACAGGCGAAAATTTGTAAGTGGTAGGTGCGGTCGGGCAGGACCAGCGTGCCGGTGGTGTTCTCGTTGAAGAACGCCTCGTCCTTGTACAGGTCGAGATCTCCAAACATCTTGCTGTTTTCCATGTGGTGGCCGTACAGCAGCGAATACGGATCGTGGAAGCTGCCATCACAATCGGAATCCAGGAAGATGCTGCCGGCCAGTGCAAAGTCGCCGTAGACATCGGTGTTGATGTAGCTGAAATTGTTCTCGCCCTGCACCACAGGGTAATCAATGGCGGTGTTGTCCAGGGTGAGCCAGGCTTTCACGTCCGAGTTGATGGCCAGCAGCTCCTCAAAGGAGGCGCCGTTCTCGCCATCGGCGGCAGGCTTGAACTGCAGCAGCTCGCCCTGCACGTTATCCACGGCGGCATAGACCTGGTTGTTATCCCACAGCGCGTAAGCGGAGTAAGCGCCCGCCGTGAGGAGGAACAGCACCACCACCGCGCTGATCAGGAAGTCGGCTGTCCGCAGCGCTACACGTTGCCAAGTGATACAGCCCACCTCCAGTCAGCTTGCGATGTTGGTTCTTGTTCAGAGAATTGCGAGTCCGGTTACGAGCGTCACCTCTTCGCCAGAGCCTCCCCTGCTAGGGGAGGTGGCACGGCGAAGCCGTGACGGAGAGGTTGTACGGAGCAGCACCTGCGTTGTTCCGCTTGGCCGAAAGGCGTCCTTTGTCCAACCTCTCAGTCTCGCATCCGCTCGACAGCTCTCCTAGTAGGAGAGCCTTTGGCATTCCGCAAGGTCTGCTGTTATCGCCAGAGGCTCTTAAAAGTGTTTGCGGAGAGAGTGTTCAATTACTCTTCCTCGCGGCGCTTCTTGATGACCAGCATCATAGCACCACCAGCCACAACGGCCAGCATCAGGATGTAAGGAGCGTTGTCGAGGATGACGCCGGTGTCGATGGTATCATCGCCACGCTGGTTGGTAATAGTAGTGCTCTTCACATCATTAGCAATCGTGCCACTCTTGCTATCCTCATAGGTAGCAGTATACTCTTCACGGCTGTAGTCCTGTTCTTCAACAATATAGGTAACATCCTTGGGAATATTGTTAAACTGAACAAATCCCTTGTGAGCCAGTTCAACGGTAACAGTAGCTTCGTACTGATTGGTCGTGGTGTTCAGCGTCCATGCAGCAGGAGCAATAGACTTTTCGCCATTATTGACATAGGTAATGGTGCTTTTCACAGTCTTGCCAGCAGGAGCAGTGAAAGTGACATCGATGTTAAACTTCTTATCCTTATTGCCCAGGCTACCAGTAACTTTCTTAGTCACTTTGAGAGAGCCAGCAGTATAAGTATTCTCAAACGGCTTATTCTTGTTATTAAACTCCTTGCTGTCATGCAGACCAACCCAGTAGGACAGAGTAGAATCCTCACCATCATCGGCATAACCAGCAGTAATAACCATAATCATCGGGTTAGCTGCGTAATCAACACCAGCGGTATTACTAGGAGTTTCGGTAACAGTATAGTAGTAAATACCAGGCTTCGTGATGTTCAGGTTCGCAACATCAACGGTAAAAGTACCTGTTCCGTCTTCCGTCAAAGCAGTAAATGCAACCGTCTTCTCATCCGAATTAGCCGCCATAGCAGGAATGGTAGTTGCTTCACTCTTTTCAACGGTCTTTTCAGCGCCATTCACCGTTGCGCCCGGAGTTACTGTGAAATTGAAAGTCTCAGCGGGGGCTTTCTTCTCTTCAGAACCAACCACCTTATAGTTCTTAGTGATAGTCACCAAGCCATTAGCGCCAACATTGGGGGTAGGGCGAGCAGCAAATGCGGGGAAGGACATGGTTGCCATCATCGCAACGGCCACGACACCAGCAAACAGTTTCTTGAGTTTCATGTGGATTCCTCCTAAATATTATATCAATATTTTCAATAACTTACAAGCTCCGCCGCCGCAGCAGGGTGATCACCTTTGCTTTGACGTCGGTGAGGGCCACCGGGCCAAAATCCCGGCTGTCCTCGGATTGCGTGCGGTAGTCCCCCAGGATGAAGACGCTGTCCGCGGGGACGGTGTAGGGGTACTCGAGGGTGTCTTTCGCGTAGGTGGGGTAAAGGATCTCGCCGCTCTGGGCCGAGCCGTTGACGATCAGCGTTCCCGAATCGTCCAGTGCGATGAGGTCGTTCTCGCGGCCCAGGACACGGCCCACTCGGAGCTTGCCGTCCTGCTCATAGAGCACCACGTCGTTCTTGGCGTAAGTGCCCTGCAGCCGGTAGCCGATCAGCAGGTCGCCGTCCTTGACGGCGGGGAACATACTGTTGCCTGAGGCCTGTGTCAGCAGGAACACCTGCGTGAACAGCACCCACGCGGCTGCCGCCAGCACCACCACCCGGCCCAGTAAACCAAGCGCGTCCCGGCGGTCCTGTGCGGCGTTGCGCCGCTTGTGCAGGGCTCTGCGCCCTGCCGTGAGCGGGTCTTGCGGAGGGAGTGTTTTTGCGGCTTTCGCCATCAACATCCCTCCTCATGGTTCTCTCCGGGAGGGGTATGGGCTTCCAGCAGGGCGTTATACCTTGCTCTCTCGGCCCGGATGGCGTTTTCGTACAGGCCGTAGAGCTCCTCCAGCTTCTTCCACATCTGCACTTCATCCACGCCGCCGAGCAGGTTCTTGCGGAACTTCACCTTGCGGTACCATTCCACGATCTCCAGCTGCTCCTGGCTGATGCAGTTTTCCTCCGCGCCGGGCAGGCGCTGTGCGGGCTGCGGGCCTCCTTTGGCTTTTTCTTTTGCCATCCATCCACCTCCTTTCGTGATTTTATTTGGCTTGGAAGTTGGCTTATTCATCGTCGTCGTTCTTCCGTTTCCGGAGGAAGAGCAGCACGCCGCCGCCCACGACGACCACGAGGATCAGGATGTAGGGGAGGGTGTCGAGGAGGACACCGTTGTCAACCTGGGCGTCCTTTTCGTTGGTAACAGTGATATTGATCTCGTCCAGATCGATCATATCATCCGTGATGGTAATCGTAGTAGTTTTTTCGTTTTCGCCTGTGAACTCCTGTCCATTGGCTCCAAGCAATCCGTTAGAAGTGTTCGGGTAGTAGATCTGAGCTGTGGTATCATAATCGCTTGCATCATATTCCGTAATGGTAATGACGTCTCCGACCTGAACCATCAAATTATTCAGCGTTCCAGGCTCCCCATGTGCCAGAGTAAATTCCTGACGGAAGTCATTCGGGCCTGTTACTACGATTCTGAACTGCTTGCTACGGTCACCAAACAGACCTTCCACCTTTTTCGTGATCGTCCGAATCGGCTTCTGTGTCTCAGGTTCCCATACAGCGTAGAAATAAACTGTGCCATCCTCACGGACCGCATCCGTGCTCGTTGTCAGATATCCATAATCGTTTGTTCCCCGTTTCAGCCATTCATTGTCTTCAATCAATGGACCGTGAACATTGATATCTCCCAGCGGGTCTTCCGTGTACCAGCCTTTCAGCTTATACCTCACGCCTTCAACAGTTTTTGTTGCTCCAATCTCTACAGCCGTAGTCTTGATAACAGCTTCGCCCTCTTTGTAGTTCCCGGAATCGACCTGCGACCACTTTTCTTCTCCTTTCGTCGGGTCTTTTACCATGAACTTCGCGGTAAAGGCTTTCTTGGTAACAACGCTGATCGCGCAATCGATATGATAGTTCTGATTTCCACCGTTATTACGAGAAATCTTTCGGGGCGTCAGGACGATCTCAGTAATATCACCTACTGTCAGGTCATTGATACCCGTGTCATTTTTTATGGATTCAATGTAGTTTTTGCTTATCTCGTTCCAGATCGATGTAAAGTAACCTCCTGTAGTCAGATCATCCTTTTTCACCGTCCAGGTCGTTCCTGTGCTTCCATCTGGCCACGAAGTGATATAATTTGTCAGAATCTGGCCGTTTCCTGTTACAATATTTTTGTTCGGAATTGCACTGTTATCATTAGTGTAGCCATTCGTCCAAGTAGCACCTGCCGTACTGATTTTTGCTTCCAACTTACTCTGATTTGCCGTAGGTGCCCACTCGCCTGTGTCATTGTTCATCGGGTCGCCAGTAGGCAATTTCAAGAAGTAGATATAAGCACTGCCACTGTACTTATCTTCAAATGACTTCACTTTAATGGTAAACTTTTCGCTTTTTTCTTTACTGTAGCTCCATGGATCGTTCCACCAATACTTGTAAGCATAGGAATATTTGTGTACAAGTGTTGCCTCGCCTACAGCCTTTCCTTTAATTGTCGGCTTCTGAATATTTGTAGCAGAAGTAAACGATACTACATCATCGCCGGACTCAATTGTCCATGTATGGTAGCTTTCATATTGGGAATACCAATTAGGGTACTCTATGCTTCCTGGCAACGTATATGTCCCATTTACTTGAATTTCAACACTGTTGCCATCACTATAGACCGTATATGCTTTATCTTCATTTGCCAGTTCTGCCATCCGGTCATCTGCATCGCTGCTATCACTGTCATTTGCTTTGGACAGGTCTGCAACCAGAATTGCAAACGGAGAGAAGCCGTTGGTCGTGAAAGTCAAGTCACCATCGCTGGTAACATTCACTTTCAGCTCTTCCAAATCAGCGCCCTGATGGAAGACTTTTACGTCTGCCGCAGAAGTGAGGTCCAGACCGGAAATGGTAACTTTGCTGGTCTGCTCAAGCTCAAGGCCGCCCTCATCTTTGGGGCTGATATTGAATGTATAAAGGGTATTATACTCTTTCGGGTCAATTTTCTGGATAAGCTCGTCTTCCAGATTCTTCTGAGTATCTGCATCCAGCGCTTCAACATTCAGCGTTGTTGCACCCTCTACTTTGAAGCTGATGGTCTGGCCGTTAAGCGTAACGCTCTTGGTAGCTTCCGGCTTCTTCCACTTCGCGTAGACTTCCACGGTCGTGCCCTCGGAAACGTACAGGTGCTCGTCAAACACGAACTTCTGCTCGTCGCCCAGCTCGTCGGTGTAGTACCAGCCTGCAAAGGTGCGGCTGTTGCCCTCGGGGTCATCGTTGGAGGTGGGGTCCGCGAACTGATAGTCTTTCAGGTTCGCGCCGTCGGCGGCGGTCATGATGTGGTAGCAGCCCTTGTCGGTGCCGTACATGGCCAGATACTGTTCCACGGTCATCTCAGCGGTCTCGGCGTCGGTGGCGATGTCCGCGAGGTCGTAGCTGCTCATCTTCTTGAGCCAGAAGTGGTAGATGTTGGTGGGGATGGAGAACGCCGCGTCCATCTGATCCAACACCTGGTCGCCATCGGGGAGCGCGGCCGCGTCGTCCTCGGGGAACGTCGTGCCGCTGGTGTCGTACTCATAGACGATGTTGCCGCTTGCGTCGGTGGTGGTCTTCGTCGCGCCCTCTTCGGCAGGGGTGTCATCGGCCACGGGGGGCTCGCCGCCCTCGACGGGTTTTTCCACCTCATTGTCCATGGCTGCAGGCTCGTCGTCCACGACGGGTTTTTCCACTTCATTGTCCATGGCTGCGGGCTCGTCGTCCACGACGGGTTTTTCAACCTCATCGCCCTGTGCCGCAGGCTCGTCATCCACGGCGAAGTCATCGTCCATGGCCGCGGGCTCGTCCGCCACGGCGAAGTCATCATCCAGCGCCGCGGGCTCGTCCGCCACGGCGAAATCGTCGTCCAGCGCCGCGGGCTCGTCCGCCACGGCGAAGTCGTCATCCAGCGCCGCGGGCTCGTCGTAGAGATCCATGGGTTCCGGCTCCGTGCCGGGGTCGGCGGCCTCCACTACTTCGGTGTCCGGCGTGTCAAGCTCCACGCCCGTACCGTTTGCAAAGGCGGGCAGCAGACAGCTGCACACGAAAATCAGCGCGAAGCACAACGCAAGCACCCGTTTGGCCAGCGGAAGCTTTTTCGCCGTGTGTTTTGCAAGATTTTTACGCATTTTTCATGCCCTCCTTTGGTATAGAGTCCGGGGTCGTGTCCATTCCCGATGTCTTGGCAACAAAAAAGGCCGCATCCGCACCCCGCCTGTCACAGCGGTGTTGAATGCAGCCGAACTATCTTCTGCTTTTCTGGCGTTTCCCTCCGGGGAATGCCAGCACAAAAGACTCCAAGCTTTGCGTCCCCGGCTCACGCCAGGTTTGCCAAAGTTTTCAGTTTCGCGGGGTGTTCCCGGCTGCTGGTACTATCCTACACAGCCCGGGATGCAAAAGGTGTCATTCGGTGGCGGGGCGCTGATTTTTCCGCCTGGCCGCCCGGCCCTTTCACTGGTGTTATTTTACCAAATTTGGCCTTGTCCATGCAAGTGTCCAAATGGACACAAAAACGGAATTTGCGTCCGTTTTTATCCAAAATCAGCCATTTCTTGTAGAGATTGCCCAATATATCCCCCCAAAAGTTTGTGCACTCCACCAACAAAAAGTTACAAATTTGTGTCTGCTAACCCGTGCGAAACAGACACGGGTCGGAAAAATAAGTATTACTATATCGGTTGAGTTGGCGGAAGTTTCTGGAATTTCATCCGTTTCCGGGACTCCCGGAAACGTTGCAAAACCTCTCCGTCATCTTCGCTCCCTCTAAAGGCGTCCTTTGTCCAACCTCTCAGTCTCGCTTCCGCTCGACAGCTCCCCTGGCAGGGGAGCCCTTGGCAAAGAGGTCTCGTTTTCGATGAAACCGACTGGGGCTTACTGGAAAACGTCACGGGATGCCAAAGCCTCCCCTACTAGGGGAGGTGGCATCGAGCGAAGCGAAGATGTCGGAGAGGTTGTACAGAGCAGCACCTGCGTTATTCCGCTCACTCGAAAGGCGTCTGAGAGGTTTTGAATCCAAAAACACCCTCTCGGTCATCCCAAGAGGGTGTTGGTCAAGCCCTCGTGTACGCCTCCATGCCGTGGTCGGCAGGCGGATAGTACTCCATCAGGCTGATGTAGTCCTCGCAGTGGTGGCAAAACGCCGCCCGCACCACCACATCGGCGGAGTCGGGCTTCATGGACATGAACATAAAGATGTACCGGGCCATGGCGGCCACCGTGCCGCTGTCGATGCCGTAGTACAGGCCCACGGCCAGCACCGGGATGACGGCCTGCTTCACCCGCTGGGGCACTTCCACATGGTAGGTCTTGCCCCGCAGGGTGAGGTTGCCGTCGTTCTGCTCCAGCTTTTCCAGCAGGGGGCGGCTCAGGGCGGAGGCGTTGTGGACGCTCTTTTCCAGCTTGGCCTCGTCCACGTTCCGCATGTTGCCCAGGCCCCGCAGGCGGGCCTCCACTTCCTCGTCGGTCAGGATGTAGTCCTGGGTGCACTCGGCCTCGTTGCGGAGGAACGCGCACTGGATCATGTCCATCAGCACGGCCTCGTACTTATCGTGGAACTGCTGCTTGCTGCCAAAGAACGTTTCCAGCCGCTCCATAACGCCGTCGGTGTCCTCCTTGGTGGCCAGCCCGCTGATGGTCAGGGGCACCTCGCTGAAGCTGGCGCCCCGGACATCAAGGTCGGCCAGCTCTTTCTCGTTTTGGGTGGAGGGCAGGAAGCGGTCATTGCCGTTCCGGTGGTAGCCCCACTCGGCGGGCAGCACCCGGGGGACGAGGTCGCCGCTGGAAAGGATGTTATAGATGTTGCTGGCGGCCCAGGTGGTTTTCAGGGTACCGTCGGCGTTGTGGTTGTTGTCGTAGTCCAGCTGATAGTCCGGGTAGCTGGCGGCGGTCAGGGCCACCGGCGTGGCAAAGGTGTAAACGAAGACGTTTTTGCGGTCGATCTCGGGCAGGTCTTTGTTGATCCGCCCCGCCAGCAGGTTGGCGACGGCCGCGCCCCGGCTGTAGCCGCTCACCCAGAGCTTGATGGTGCCCGTGGCGCCCTGCTTTGCGGCCGCGGCTAAATAGCTCTTGAGGGAGGCCAGCACCTCCGCCACCGGGATGACGAAGCCCGCGTGGCCCGCCCCCACACCGGTGTGCAGGTTGCTGACCCACTCGCCGCCGTAGCCGCCGCCCCGCAGGATGACGGCCACGATGGTGGCGCGCTGGCCGTTCAGGGTGATGGTCTTCCGGGCCAGGCTGTGGCCCACAAAGTCCCCGGCCTGCCCCACGTCGATGTCGTAGTGGTAGAACACGGGGTCGGCAAAGCCCAGCGTCGCAAAGGCGTCAGCAAGGTTAGCCTCCCGGCCCACCTCCCCGTTGGCCCAATACCGGGCGTCGCTGGCTGCCGTGTTGAAGGCGGCCCCCACCAGCCCCAGGCTGGCCAGCGCCAGGCTGTGGTCGTACTCCAACGCGGAGTGGGCAAAAAAGCTGTCACTATAATAGTAGTCATGGGGCACGTCGGTCAGGCTCAGCTCACTGCGGAACCGCATGGAATAGCGGCCATCCGCCACCGCCCGGCCCACCGCGCCCTGCGTGTTTTCCGCCGCCGCCCTGGGCACCGCCAGCGCCGCCGCCGAAAGGGCCAGCGCTTTACAAAAATCACGTCGTTTCATGGGGTCTGTTTTCCCTCCTGACGGATCCAACTCTGTGGAATACTTTGTTTTCTGGCGATAGTATACCGTATTTTATCACAAGACACAATGGATAATTTGCAAAAAAAAGACCTGCACTTTACCATGCAGGCCGTTTTGTGGTATTCTGTTCTCAGTGCTCCATCTGCTTGCAGTAGTCCACGATGTGGTGGAACATCTGCTCCACGGCGGGGGCCATGGCGGTGGGCCGCTGGACGGCCAGGCCGACCACACGGTCTTCCTCCGGGTCGATGGGGTAAATTTTGATGTTGGCGGTGCACTGGCGCAGCAGCAGCCGGGGCATGATGGAGATGCCCAGGCCCGCCTCCACCATGGCGATGTTGGACTGGTCATCAATGACATGGCAGCGGCGCTCGGTGCTCAGGCCGTACTTTTTGAGGAACTGGCGCATCTCGGCGTCGGTGGCGTCCCACTGCACCACGAAATTCTGGCCATCCATCAGGGCGGGGGTCATCACGCCGTTTGGCGGCTCCGGCCAGTCGGCCGGAGTGATGCAGAGCAGCGGCTCCTTGAACAGCTCGGTGAGGGCAAATTCCTCCCGGCAGGTGGAGGAGAGGAACGCCAGGTCGATCTGGCCCGTGCGCAGCCACTCCTTGACATCATCGTAAGTACCCTGATATACTTCCACTTCGATCTGCGGGTACTGGGCCATAAAGCCCTTGAGGATGCCCGGCAGCATCCCGGCGCAGACGGAGTTGAACGCGCCCAGCTTCACCTTGCCCTTTTCCAGGCCGTTGAGGCGGGCAATGCTCTGCTGCAGGGCCTCGTCGCTGTTGAGCACCGCCCGGATGGACGGATACAGCGAGGCACCGTAGCTGGTCATGGTCACGCCGTTCTTCCCGCGATTAAATAAGGTAAAGCCCAGCTCTGCCTCCATCACTGCGATGGCATGGCTGATGGCCGAGGGGGTCAGGTGCAGCTGCTGTGCCGCCTTGTTAAAGCTGCCCTGGCGGGCCACAGCATCAAAAATCTCATAAGAAAACAGCGTCATACCTCAATGCCTCCTTCCCGTTACTCGTTCGGAGACGCCCGATCTTCTGTGAATCTTTTTCATCTTGCTCTTGTTGGAGTTCAATTTTCTTTTTGAGTGTACTATCCCGCCCGGCCTTTGTCAAGCATTTTGGTGCGATTTTTGCGCCATTCCGGTGCATTTTGCCCGAGAATTGCAGGATTTTTGGCCGGAGCGCCGTATCCTCTACAGAAACGTTTTTTATTTTTGTTTCCACAGCTGCTCATATCTTTTGAAAAGAGGGATCCTCTATGACCGAGACCATCCGCCCCTCCACCCGCTTCGGGTTCAGCGGCACGACACTCAAGTACATCGCCTGCGGCACCATGCTGCTGGACCACATCGGCGCTTCCTGCATCGAAAGCCGCTATTCCTATTACACAGCAGCCCCCTCCGCCCTTGTCACGCTGGATCTTGTGCTGCGGCTCATCGGACGGCTGGCATTCCCCATCTTCTGTTTCCTGCTGGTGGAGGGCTTTCTGCACACGCACGACATCAGGCGCTACTTTTTGCAGCTTCTGGGCTTCGGGCTGGTGAGCGAGCTGCCGTTCGACCTTGCCTTTTTCCACACCCCATTCTACTGGGGCCACCAGAATGTCTACTGGACGCTGGCTCTGGGCGTGCTGGCCATGGCCGCCCTCCGGCATTTTCAGACGGCTGCGGGTGCCGCGACCTGGCAAGGGCTGCTCTGCGCAGGCGGCTGTATCCTCCTGGCGTATCTGGCCCAGACAGACTATGACGGCATCGGCGTCATTATCATCTGCGCGCTGTATCTCACCCGCACAAACCGCAAGTGGCAGTGCCTCGTGGGGGCCGTGCTCTTTGCCTTTGAGATCACCGCGCCGCTGGCGTTCGTGTTCCTCTGGTTCTATAACGGGCAGCGCGGTGCCTGCAGCAAGGCGCAGAAGTGGGGCTTCTACCTGTTTTATCCCGTCCACCTGGCCGTGCTTGCCTGCATCACCAACCTGCTGCTGTAAAAAAGCCGATAAAAATGGAAAAAGCCCGGTGATCTCAATGGATCATCGAGCTTTTTCTTGGCGGAGTAGGAGGGATTTGAACCCTCGCGCCGTTGTTTAGACGACCTACGCCCTTAGCAGGGGCGCCTCTTCGGCCTCTTGAGTACTACTCCAGAGCAAAGTGTGTTACACTTATTCAATAAAAAATGGCGGAGAGAGTGGGATTCGAACCCACGGTACGTTGCCGTACGGCAGTTTTCAAGACTGCTTCCTTAAACCACTCGGACATCTCTCCTCGTGGGCACTCGCACACGCCGTACCGAATGCCTATTTAATTTACCAGATTTCCGGCGGGCTGTCAAGGGTTAATTGAAAGTTTTTCGCCACTTCCCGCAGCTGACAACCTTTTTTTGGGGGTTGCGGAACTTTTCTCTTTACTCAAACATCTTTTTGTTGTATAATAAAACCACAAGTAAAATGCCACCGGAACAAAGGAGTGCACAACCATGTCGTTTTCAGAGCTTTTGAAGCAATGCCGCAAGCAGCAGGGCATGAGCCAGGCGGAACTGGCGTCCAAGCTGGGGGTCACCCAGCAGGCCGTCGGCAAGTGGGAAAGCGGCAAGTCCTCCCCGGACCCCACAACGGTCGCCCGCATTGCGGAGATCCTGAGCACCACGGCGGATTTTCTGCTGGGGCTGTACCGCCCGGTCGCCAGCAGCAACACGCCGGAGGAGCGGTTCTTTGGCAACTATGCGGAGAGCCTGATCCCGGTCATCGGGACCGTCAAGGCCGGGTACGGTGCCCTGGCCTTTGAGGAGGATTACGGGCAGGAGTATGCCCGGGTGAAAGACCCCTCCAACTATTTCTATCTCGTGGTCCGCGGCGACAGCATGGAGCCCCGCATCCAGGACGGCGACCTGGCGCTGGTGCACAAGCAGGACACGCTGGAAAATGGCGACCTGGGCGTGCTGGTCTACGGCGACGAGGGCGAGGGCACCCTGAAGCGTTACCTCCAGCGGGGCAACTGCGTGGTGCTGCAGCCGTTCAACCCGGCCTACAACGAAATGGTCATCAAGGGCGAAGACCTCAACCGCCTGCACATCGCGGGCCGCGTGGTGGAAACCAAGGCGAAGTGGTAAAATTTTTGACCCCAAAAATCCAAAAGCCATTTGCAGAAGCTGCGTATGGCTTTCTTTTTTATACCTTTTTCCGGGAGGCACCCCCATGGAACAGTCTTTGATGGACAAACTCACGATCCTGGCCGACAGTGCCAAATACGATGTAGCCTGCACTTCCAGCGGAGCATCCCGCGCCGCGCGGGCCGGCAGCATCGGCAGCTGCTACGCGCCAGGCTGCTGCCACGCCTTTACGGCGGATGGCCGCTGCGTGAGCCTTTTAAAGGTGCTGATGACCAACTGCTGCTCGTTCGATTGCAGCTACTGCGTCAACCGCAAGTCCAACGATCTGCCCCGGGCGACGTTCTCCCCCCGGGAGCTTGCCGAGCTGACCATGGAGTTTTACCGCCGCAACTACATTGAGGGGCTGTTTCTCTCCAGCGCCGTCCTCGTCAGCCCGGACTACACCACCGAGCGGATGCTCGCCGTCCTGCGGCTGCTGCGGGGAGAATATCACTTCGGGGGCTACATCCATGCCAAAGCCATCCCGGGCACCAGCCCCGAGCTGCTGGAACAGCTGGGCTATCTGGCCGACCGCCTTTCGGTCAACATTGAGCTGCCCAGCGAGAAGAGCCTTTCCCTGCTGGCCCCGGACAAGGGGCGGCACTCCATTTTCCGGCCCATGAAGCAGATTGCTGTTTCCGGTGCCGCCAGCCGGGAGGAAGTGGCTCTCTACCGCAAAGCGCCCCGGTTTGCCCCCGCCGGGCAAAGCACCCAGATGATCGTAGGCGCGTCCCCCGAGACCGATTATCATATCCTGCAGCTCACCGAGGGCCTGTACCAGAAATACAGCCTCAAGCGCGTGTTCTACTCTGCCTATATCCCGGTGACGGAGGACACACGCCTGCCCGCGCTGGACACCAAGCCCCCGCTGCTGCGGGAGCACCGGCTCTATCAGGCGGACTGGCTGCTCCGGTTCTACCAGTTCAAGGCCGACGAGATTTTAGATCAAAACAGCCCCAACTTCAACCCCTATCTGGACCCCAAATGCAACTGGGCCGTGCAGCACTACGGGCTGTTCCCCGTGGACGTCAACCGGGCCCCGTTTGAAATGCTGCTCCGGGTGCCGGGCATCGGCCCCAAGAGCGCCCGGCGCATCTGGCACGCCCGCAAGCAGGCTTCTCTGGGGCTGGACGAGCTCAAGCGGATGGGGGTCGTGCTCAAGCGGGCCCAGTATTTCATCACCTGCAACGGCTTTTCCGGGGCCCACCCGGGCCAGGGCAGTGCCGGGCGGGAGCGGATCACCCGGGCCCTCATCGACCCCAATATATTCAGCGGCGGGGTGGAGCAGCTGAGCATGTTCTCCCCGCCTGCCGTGGACAAACTGGTGGAGCAGGGCGTGCCGCCCCGCGCCGCCCAGCGGATGATCCGGGAGGAGGCGGTGCAATGTCTGGCCAGAGCGCTGTGACCCCGGCGGCCATCTCCCCTGCGCCCCGCAGGCTCCACGATGCCGACCTTGTTTACCTGTACGACGGCAGCTTTGAGGGCTTTCTCTGCTGCGTGTTCGAGAGCTTTCTCCAGCACGAGATCCCGTTTGCCATCTGGACGCCGGAGCGGGAGACGGCCACCCTCTACCCCATCCGGGAGATCGCTACCGACCACGCCAGAGCCCGGCGCGTTTTTGCCAGCTTCGGCAAAAAACTGGGGGCCGAAACGGAATCCCTCGTCACCCTGGATTTTCTCTCCGGGCGGGAGGACAAAGAGCTGCTGCTCCTGCGCTTTCTGCATCTGGCTTTCGCGCTGGGGCCCGGTACGGTCAAGCGGATGGGCCACCCGGACGTGGCCCCACTCTACGAGATGAAAAAGAGCCTGGACTGGGAGGTAGACAAGTTCCAGGGCTTTGTCCGCTTTACCGAATACGACGGGATGCTGGGGGCCGTCATCCACCCCAAGAACTACATCCTGCCCCTGCTGCGGGGGCATTTCCGCGGGCGGTTCCCCGAAGAAAATTTCATGATCTATGACGCCGTACATCAGGCGGTACTGCTCTACCAAAACCATAAAGCCACCCTCACCGAGCTGGCCGCCCCGCTGGAGCTGCCCCCGCCCAGCGCCCGGGAGCAGGAGTTTCAGGCCCTGTGGAAGCAGTTTTACGATACGCTGGAGATCAAGGCCCGCCACAATGAAACCTGCCGGATGTCCCACTGTCCCAAGCGCTTCTGGCAGGATATGCCGGAGATGCAGGGCTGCTGACCCATTGATTTTTATTTACAATTCAGTCATCGGCCGATGGCTTGAGAAAACCGCCAACCTATGATATACTATCCCTGTCACTTGGCAGGTCTTCTGCCGCAAATGCCCTTTGCAAAGGGCCGAAATAAAGGAGTATTGTACAACTATGGTTCGCATTACTATGGAAGACGGCGGCATCATCGACATTGAGCTGAACGAGGAAGCCGCTCCCATCACCTGTGAGAATTTCAAGAAGCTGGTCAGCGAGGGCTTTTACAACGGTCTGACGTTCCACCGCGTCATCCCCGGCTTTATGATCCAGGGCGGCTGCCCGCTGGGCAACGGCACCGGCGGCCCGGGCTGGAACATCAAGGGTGAGTTTGCTGCCAACGGCGTCAACAACCCCATCAAGCACACCCGCGGCGTCATCAGCATGGCCCGCAGCATGAGCCCCAACAGCGCCGGCAGCCAGTTCTTCATCATGCACCAGGACGCACCCCACCTGGACGGCCAGTATGCCGCCTTTGGCAAGGTGGTGGCCGGCATGGATGTTGTGGATAAGATCGCCGCTGTCCGCACCGACTGGAACGATAAGCCCACCACCCCGGTCAAGATGAAGACCGTGGAGCTCATCGAGGGCTAAACCTGTGTTCTCCCCGCACACCGGGCTTTTCCGGCTGTGCGGGTTTTTGTTAAGGGGAATTGTCATGAAATACGATTTTACGTCCATTCTCGAACGCCACGGCAAAGATGCCATCGCCGTGGACGGCCTGGGCACCGGCTTTGCCCCCTCTGCCCCCAAGGAGGGCTTTGACGCCATCCCCATGTGGGTAGCGGACATGAACTTCCCGGTGGTGCCCACCATCCAGCAGGAGGTCATTGCCCGCGTCCAGCACCCGGTATTCGGCTACTTTGACCCCAGCGACGAGTACTACAACGCCATCATCCAGTGGCAGGCCAGGCGCAACGGCGTGACCAGGCTGGAAAAGCAGCACATCGGCTATGAGAACGGCGTGCTGGGCGGCGTGGTCAGCGCCCTGAACTGCGTCTGCTCCCGGGGCGACAAGGTGCTGGTGCACAGCCCCACTTACATCGGCTTTACCCGCTGCCTGGAAAACAACGGCTATGATATCGTCCACTCCCCGCTGGTGCAGGACGAGAACGGCGTGTGGCGGATGGACTTTGCCGACATGGAAAAGCACCTGGCCGAGGAACACATCCATGCCGCGATTCTGTGCAGCCCCCACAATCCCTGCGGCCGTGTGTGGGAGCGCTGGGAGCTGGAAAAGGCCATGGAGCTGTTCCAAAAGTACAACGTCTATGTCGTCTCGGACGAGATCTGGTCCGACATCATCCTTTCCGGCCACAAACACATCCCCACCCAGTCCATCAGCGAGGATGCCCGCCAGCGCACTGCCGCCATGTATGCCCCCTCCAAGACATTCAACCTGGCCGGCCTCATCGGCAGCTACCACATCGTGTACAATGACTGGTGGCGGGACCGCATCAACAAGGAGTCCAGCCTCTGCCACTACAACTCCATGAACGTCCTCTCCATGCACGCCCTCATTGGTGCCTACAAGCCCGAGGGCTATGAGTGGGCGGACGAGCTCCGCGAGGTATTGACCGGCAACGTGGATTTTGCCTGCGATTACATCGCCCAGCACTTTGAGGGTGTGAAAGTGGCCAAGCCCGAGGGCACTTACATGCTCTTTGTGGACTGCACCGACTGGTGCGCCGCCCACGGCAAGACCATCCGGGAAGTGGAACAGGCCTGCTGGGATGTGGGCGCTGCCGTGCAGGACGGCACCATGTTCCACGGTCCCTGCCACCTGCGGATGAATCTGGCCTCTCCCCGCTCCCGCATTGAGGAGGCTTTCCGCCGGATGGATCAGTATGTTTTTAACGCAAAGTAATTTTTAGGTTCCTCTATACAAAAAATGCCTCTGACATCCACCGTCAGAGGCATTTTTGTTTCGGAACTGGTTTTACTCGCCCAGCAGCATCAGGTAGTACAGCACCTCGATGACCAGCAGGACCGAGAGCTGGGAGGGAGCATGGTCGCCCTCAATGAGGCGCTGCTCCCGGTTGGAAGCCAGCAGGACATGATCCGCCTGCTGGGCCAGCGGCGAGTGCCGGTCGCTTGTGACGAGGAGGATGGCTGCCCCGTTTTCCCGGGCCAGCCGGGCCACCTCTTCCAGCGCAGGGTTCCGCCCGGTGCCGGAGATGACCAGCAGCAGGTCGTTCTTTGTCAAAGTCGCCGCAAAGGCACGGGTCTTTTCCGGGATGGCACTGGCCACGCACCGCTTGCCCAGGCTGCCAAACTTGACCGAGGCTTCCAGCGCGATGCTCAGGTTATGGCTGGCAGCGGCCACTTCCACCACATGGGCCGCGTTCAGGCAGGCCAGCGCTGCCCGCAGCTGGTCCGCATCCAGCGCCTGCACCGTGGCCCGTACTTCTTCCTGTTTGTTGATGAGGAATTTTTGCAGGATGCTCCGCATCCGGTCCGGCTGAGCCGCCGCGTGGCTTTTTTCCGCCTCCTGCTGCTCCATCACATCCCGCGCAAGTGCCAGCTGGAACTTGCGGTAACTCTCAAAGCCGAGTTTGTGGCACAGCCGGGTCACCGTGGCTTCCGAGGCCTGGCTCTGCCGCGCCAGCTCTGCTGAGGTCGCCGATGCCGCCCACTTTACATCTGCAAGGATGCAGTCCGCAATGCGCTGTTCCGCGCTGTAAAGCTGGATGCCGGAACACAGCAGGGTCAAAGCGCTCATTGGGGTTTCGCCCATATCGCAATACCTCCTGGTGTGTGCTTGTTACACACGGATCGTTGCGTCAAGTTTAGCAGTTTCTGTTCTAAAAATCAATTTTTTGTGTCACATTTCCACAAATTCAGCAATTTGTATATTTTATTCCTCCAAATTTTTCAACGAAAAACTCCCCCTTGTACAGGGGGAGTGAATCTTTTTACGCGATCCAGCGGGCACTGTTTTTCAGCAGCCCTCTTTTTCGGCCAGCTTCCGGCCCATGAGCACGCCCATAACGGAGGCCATCATCAGGCCACGGGTCCAGCCGGAGGAGTCGCCCAGGCAGTGCAGGCCCTGAATGTTGGTGTCCAGGTTCTCGTCCATCTTGACCTTGTTGGAGTAGAACTTCAGCTCCGGGCTGTAGAGCAGGGTCTCGTTGGCGGCAAAGCCGGGCAC
>ENA-UPTB01000725-UPTB01000725.1-human-gut-metagenome-genome-assembly--contig:-NODE-725-length-33236-cov-9.353298_pt1 | contig 33236 bp, 49 predicted proteins | sample MGYA00250046_ERZ773369 | MGnify/ENA primary metagenome ERZ773369 (study PRJEB29103, sample SAMN06111938) | human gut metagenome | biome: human gut; feature: ankylosing spondylitis patient; material... | reverse complement strand
TCACAAATTGGGCAGTTAAAGAGTTCTGCTGTCTGATACAAGAGGATAAATTGAATTGATAGAACTCACCATAAATTCCGGGTTTGATATAATCCGATTTGGTAAAATAACCGATCGCGGAACCGCATTCGTAATTAAATTGGCGGGCGTTTGTGTTTTCGTTCTGGTAATTCAAGTTGTTTTTCATATCTTTGCCCCTGTAACGTCGGATGGCTAACCGTTTCTAAGTTGGTTAACGTTGTTATTTATTGGGGTGATTTGTAAGGCTTGCAAGTGTTACAAGTCACCCCGTTTTTTCAAAATAAAGCCCGGAGGGTTGGAAGCTCCTCCAGAACTGCCAACCCGGAACCCGAAACAATTCGAAAACTCATTTGCCCGGGCTTTTATTAAGCGGATCAATTAAAATAGGCCGATCCGCACAGCACGCCCCAGCCTTACCCGCTGGGGCTTTTGTTATAATTTCAAAGAACATAATTGGTATTACAAATATACAAAATAATTACACAATAACAAAATAAAATACAAAGATTTTCAGGCACTTAAATGCTTGAATACAAATGATGGCTTTATATTAAATTTGCAGCGTATTTTTAATACTTATTTCCCCCTAAATTTATTTTATAATATCCCCTCACTACTACAACTAATACTACCAAATACACCCTTTTAATGCTTATATTATACTACCCGTAAATTATAATAATCTACATAAAATTTCTATTTCTATTACTTCTCTATAATGTATTAAAGTGTAGTAGTTTTCTAATACTCCCAACAAATTACATTTTAATTCATGTAGGGACATCGGCTATTTGTTGAGCGTTTACCCTTTTGCGGTTGCTTGTTTTGCTTGTTTTTGTTTGTTTTGTTACTTCGTTGTGTTTGGGGTGTGTATGGGGTGTTTATTGGTGATACAATACACTGTATTACTGTTTATTGTGTAGTTGTTGGTGTTTGGTTGGTATTCTGTCGAGAAATACAATATATTCCCGGTGCTGGTTTCTCTGTTCGAGAAACCCACACAAATAGCCCGTATTTTGTACAAAGCACACCGGAGCGATAAACTATACCACAGTGTAGAGGAAGTGCCGCCAAATCAAAGAAAACAGGCCTTCGCTGGCGTTTGTTGTTGTGTGGTGCTCTTCGTGTGTCCGTGTATCTCTGCCGGATTCCGGGGTAAACAGCCGGCACCCCCTCGGCCGCATCTAATGTTCGCTATATTTTCGGACCGGCATTTTTTGGCAATTTTTGGAAAACGTTTTCAGGAAACGGGATTTCGATTTGCGCGTGGGGGTAAAAAATCGGGGTATTGAGAGGTAAACCTATATTTGCTTCGGATAAAAATCGGAATTTATGTTTTTACTTCGGACAGAAGATGCCTGTTTGCAGTTTTCGGCGGATGAGATACGGGGTATACACCTGCTTGTTTCGTCGGAGGATGGATCAGGTCATATCGACATTGAAACGCGGGATGGTAAGTTGTTCAAGGCTGATTTTAGTCGGGGCGATACGGCGACTGATAAATACGCTTTTTTGGTAGCTTATCTTTCCGATGGAGTTGATCGTGTCATTGATTTTACGGATAGCGAATGATGGATTCGGATTCGAAAATAGGTACGGTTGCGGATTTGATCGCGGATTACCCCTCGCGGCAGCGCAAGGTCGAAAATGATTTTTCGGAAGTCGTTGTGCCGGAGATGTCGGACCGGGCCAAGGCGTCTTTCGAATCGCTGGGGCTTTTGGAGGATGTTGAGATGGTACGTCGGCAGTTGCGTGATGCGAAGACGAAATCAGCGGTCGATGTGTTGAACTCCAAACTTACGGCGATGAAGACGCTGGTTTCGATGTTGAAGCTGGCGAGTGAAACGAATGAGAGGATCGGGGAAATCCGGGACGAGAATGACATTGAAGGCATAGAAATTCATTTAGTGCGTTCTGCGGACGATTCAGGTGCGAAGATTAAATCTTGACATACCCTTAAACCCCAAACAGGTTGCGATGTACAATGCCCTTAATTCGGGGCATTATACGAGTGTTTTGTTTTATGGGGCCTCCCGTTCGGGCAAGACGTTCCTGATTTTGTATTGGATGATTGTTCAGTGCATAGCCTACCGGGCCAATAATCTGATTGTTCGCAATACGTTTACGTCGCTTCAGTCGGGTATGATCCTGCAAACACTGCCTGCGGTATTGAATGCGATCGCCGGATATAACGGGTATTCCTCCTACCAGAAGATCACCATACAAGGAAAGCCGTTCGCCAAATACAACGGGAAAGATAACCTGCTTCGGTTTTACAATGACGCTTATATTCAGTTTGCATCTATCCGCTCTTCGCGGGACGATGATTCGGGGTTCGACAAGATTCTTTCGACGGAGTGGGGACATATTTTCGTGGACGAGGTTTCGGAGGTGGATCATAAGCCCATTGACATTCTCAAAACCCGTATGGCGCAGAAGATAAGGACAAAGGAGGGAAGCCCGGTTTCCAATATCATGTTGCTTGCCCTCAATCCCACGACGAAGTTGCATTGGACCTACCAGCAATTTTTCCTGCACAAGGGGGCCGATGGTGAGCCGCTGGATGCGGATTTAGTAAAAAAGTCGCTTGTAATGCACTTCAGCGTCGATGATAATCTGGAACATATTTCCGAAGATTATCTGGGTACGTTATCGACTATGAGTCTGATGCAGCAAAGGCGCTTCATGGAGGGTGAGTATGCAGACGAGGGTGAAGGCGAGGTGTTCAAGAAGATCAACTGGGGCGAATTGCCTCCTGCGTCGGAATTTGTGGATTGTATCATTTATACGGACCCGTCGGCCAAAGATCGGGAGGTCAATGACTACAAAGCTTCGGTGTTGTTGGGGCAGGCGCGGGGAAAAATCTGGCTTATCGACGTGCGGGCGGTGCAAGGTACTACCCGCCAGATGCTGGAGAACATCTATGAGCTTTACCGAGAAGCGCCGATTGCACCCCGCATACTGATGGAGAAAAAACAGCTGCCGCTGGATTTCGAGACGACTTTCGAGATGTTCCAGCAAGAACGGGGGTGGGTATGTCCTTTGAATTGGGACACGCGCAATACCGGGGATAAGTTCACTTTTATCGAGGCGACGCTGGAACCTCTGTTCCGCAATGGCAAATTTATTTTCTCTCCTTTGGTCAAGGAGAGCGGCGTATGCGAAATTACCATAGATCAGTTCCTGCGTTTCGCCCGGAACAACAACAAACTCAAGAAAGACGACATCCCGGATGCTTGTGCCAAGGGTGTTTCCCTGTTGTCGCGCGATATGGTCGTTACGAGAGGGACTTACGGGCATACTTACCTGATACGACGCGGAGGTTGCCAAAAACGCATGTTAAGTTAAGAATATATGGCTGTCATATTCAAGCCAGACCCGTCGGCCTGGCAAAATGAAAGATACTCCGTTTCGGAGGAGGGTGCTGTAAGTTCAGCCCCGGATGCCGCCTGTTTGTCGTGCCGTATAGAAACGGCGGTACTGGAGGAGGGAAGCCGGGTCATATTCCCGCAACACGGCGGGGATTTCAAAGTTTCCATTTTCCTTGTCGCTTCTGATGGCTTGGGGATAGAGCAGATTGCCGACCGTCCTGTAAACGTGGCGGCCGTGACGCAAGCCCTTCCTTTCGAGTTCACGCACGATTACACTACCGTAATTCTGATGGTGGCGGGAACTTCGGACGCTTCTTCCGGCCTTGCGGCTTATGTGTCGGGTGTTCAGGTCAATATTACGGATATGTATTTCCGAAAATCGGAGCTGTTGCAATGGGTATCTCCGGTTCAGTTGCAGGAGTTTGAGGAGTTATACCCCGATATTGTACGGAATGCCTACAATACGGCATTGGCGAACGTGTATGCACAGATCGGCAACTATTACGACATCAAAGATCTGTTGTCCATTACCGACGAGGAGGAGAAAGATCAGACGTTGCTTTGGATTCTCAAGGTATTCACGGCTTACAACGTATGCGCTCCCTCCGTCCAGATCAGCGAGCCGCTGAAAGCGAATTTCGAGCAGGCCAACATCACGCTGAAAGAGCTGAAGGGAGGGCAGGTTTCGATGGAAAACGGAGCCTCCAAATTGCAGGAAAACGGCACGAAAGGCGTGCTGGTTACGATAAATAGACAATATCGAGGATAATATGGCTAAATTTCATACTCCGGCGATCAATCCGTTTACAGTCCCGCAGGTGGTCGGGAATAGTTCTGTCAAATCCCAGTACCTGTTCAACAATTACTATGCGGAGTTCACGCCGTCATATTGGCGTAACGCCATAAACAATGCGTTGAATTACAGTAATCTGGTGTATCTCGATACGCTCTATTCGTGGTGTATTCAGTCCAGCCCGTTTCTGCAATCCCAGATCGAAAAGCGCCTTACTCCGTTGAAAAAGAAAGATTTTGCCTTCAAAATCAACGGTAAAATCGACAAATCGATGACGGAAACATACACCGGCACACGTTGGTTCAAGGGGTTCATGCGGGAACTGTTGTTGTCGAAGTTTTACGGAGTGAGGGTTTTCTGCATCGATACCAAAGATTGGGAGATCGTAGATTTTCCGCTGCGGAACATCGATATTTTCAACCGGGGGCTGCGGAATATGACTTACGATTATTACAGTATTGTCACTGCGGACAAATGGGATAACCTCTTCTATTTCGAGCCTACGACGGACCAGGATTTCAGGCTGGGACTTTTGCAACCCATTTCTCGTGCCATGATCGGGATCGTGGATATGTACAACAACTGGGGCGCTCTGGCAAAAAGATATTCGTTTCCTCTGACTGTAATCGGTTATATGGCCAACAACGAGGATGCCAAGGACATTGCCGTATCGCTGGCCCAGGAACTCGATCCGATGACCATTCCCGTCGTGCCTTTCCGCAACGAATATGCAAACGGGGGTAAAAGTCTGTATCAGGTCGAAGTCAATCCTATCAACACCCAGTCGTATGCGGATGCCTTCCGGGTATTCAAGGAGTATATCAGCGAATACCGGTCGGAGATCATGCAGTTGGTGACCGGCGGCACGCTGCTCGGCGCTACCGAGAAGAATACCAATTCCGAAGAACTGGCACAAATCCATATGAACATGTATCGCGACATTCTGGATGACGATACGGAAAGCTGTCTGGCGATGTTCAATATGCCCGCTACGCTGTCCAAGCTGGCCCGCATATTCAAGGATGACCGTTTTCTTGGGGCGGAACTCGTGGAGATTCCGAATGAGACGATCTCCATCGACACCTTCGAACGCGCCGGAAGCGTCGCAGCCAAACAGGGTATGCGTTTCAAGCCGGAGGTATATGCCAAAATCGGGATGAGCGCCGACGACATAGATACGAAGGTTAATAATTCCTCCTGGGTGAGTTCCCTGACCTCCAAAGTGTCGGATATGTTCAAAAAGGGACGTAAAAATAAGGAATCTGACGACAAAAACGAGTAATTATGCCGGATATAGACGATCTCATCCGCAATCTTCGCCAGTTTCGGACGACGGTAGTCCGGGATATTCCGCGACAGCTCGGGCAGGAGATGCTGGAACAGACGCACGAAAGTTTCAAAGAGGAGCGTTTCGCCGGCTCTCCGGGCGGTAAATGGCCGGATCGTACGGCTTTCGGCGGAGAAAGCAACATCAGGTACCCTAAATTGGATTACAACGGCTTTCTGAAGAAGAGTTTCAAGTGGATTTCTCGTCGTATCGGACGCAATGATGCCGATATTTTTGTAGGGACGGACGTTCCATTTGCCCGGGCGCACAACGAGGGCGGGATGCCTCCTCATCATACTGCTTACCGATCGGCAAAGCGGGGCGATGTGCATCGGGGCCGGTGGAAATACGACGGTCCGGTCAAAAAAAGGCAGTTTCTGGGTGTAGGCTCTGTAACGAAAGCGCGTTTCGACCGCCTGTTAGATGCTTTTTTTACCAAACACAGACGCGATTTGTAAGGTAAACCTATATTTGTCCGCAGTAGATAGTCATTGAGTATGCTCGGAGATATTATAGACGCTTTTGTTAAGTCCTTACGCAAAGCTCCCGTAGTTACGAAGGAGAAAATCGCTGTCAGAGCGGTAACGGACGACGGAAGGGGAATCATCAATACGGTTCTTCCGTGCGTTGCCGTGAGTGTGAACAACAGCCCCCGGGCGGATGTGCATATCGGCGGTCTTATCATGGATAAAGTGGCAATTTCTTTCTCCATAATCGCCAATTTCAACGATCAGACGGCGGCTTCGTTCAACGAACAGCAACGAAAGACGCTCAACCTGGCTATGCAGGTCCGCAGTTATATCGAAAAGTCGAAACAGGGAGAGGACTTTGGCGAGCTGATCCGAAAATATAATTTTTATCCTCTTTATCAGGGCTTTCGGACCTATACGACCCAGGCTTTCGATCGGGAAATAGGTACCAGCGTATCAGTCGTAGAGTTGCAGTATGAAACCCGAATCGTGGATTATGCGACATACGACGAACTGCACCCTTCAGAAGAATTAAAGGGAGTGACGATTACGGACAAAACGGATGACAGGAACGATCGTGTAACGGAAATAGAGTAAATTATATGGCAACAGTATATAAAAGTATTTTTACCGGTCCTGAAATCGACGCTAAACTTTCCGAAAGGGTACCGTCCACTCCTTCAGGCAGCCCTCTGCACGATCTGTTCGTGGCGGCCGGTGCGGTGTGGGATACATCGAGCAAGAGCTGGACGGTAGGTTCCGTGACGGGTATTTCCAACAGTGTGATGACCAAAATATACAGTCTGTCACACAATGTATTGAATAATTCGAACTGGGATTCGGTGCTTTACAGTGTTGGTATTCCGGTGAATCTTCCGCCTCGGAAGGCTCCGAACCAGTTTACGAATGCCGTCCAGGTGACAGCTTATTCCGCTTTCACGTCGAGCAACTTCAAGACTATATACCTATGTCCGGAATCGACGTTTGTGCGGTTTTCAAATTGTACTTATCTATTTTACGAATGTCGGCAGTTGGTCACGATTGTCGGAGGCGTAACATTCGAAAATGCACTCCACAACGCTGCATTTACAGACTGCAAGAGTCTCCAGAATGTCAAATTCCAACAATTACGATATAATGTCGATCTGAAGGACAGCCCGCTGCTTACGCTCGAATCTTTTCAGTATCTGGTGGAGAATGCGACCAATACATCGGCCATCACGGTCACGGTCCATGCGGATGTCTATGCCAAGCTGACCGATCCGCAGCAAGCAGACTGGTATGCGGTCAATACGGCGGCTCAGGGCAAACATATTTCATTCGCTACGGCATAAACTAAAATTTGCTATGAAAGAACAGAAAACAACTTTTACGGAGCAGATCGCCGATGAGGGCGGTTACATCACCCAGGCCGCCGAGGTGTCGGACGAAGAGCGGCTTTACCTTACCCGACGAGTAAAACTCCCCGGGGAGAAATCCGGGACGTGGCGCGATGCCACGGCCGGGGAGCGAGATGAATATATAGCCCGCATGCAAGAGAAATATACCTTTTGGGAGGGATAATCGTGGTTGTGATGTTTGACGGGGTTGCCGATATTTTCGGTGTGGATATACTGACGGTCCGCCGGGCTGCACTGGCGGAAATTATCATCTGGATTGTTATGTTTATCGCCGTAATGGTCGATATGCGGGCCGGGATTCGCAAGGCGCGGGCATTGAAGCTGCCGATCGATTCTCACGGGCTTCGCCGCACCTTTACCAAATTTGGGGACTACGGCAAGGTGACGGCGCTGTTCATGTGCGTCGATGTATTGGGACTGTTGTTCGGGATTTGGTCGATGCCCTATGCGTCGGCCGTGTCAGCCGTGATCGCCGTGTGTATCGAGGCGTGGAGCGTGCGGGAGAATCTCCGGGCGGCTCGGTCGTCGGCAGCGAAGATCGGCGACATCGTGGCTGAATTGGCGCACGCCAAAGACCCCAAAGATATTATCGAATTGCTCCGCACGCTCGACCGTACGCGGGAAGAATCCAAAAAACAGCAGTCGAAATGAAACATTTTACTTTACAGGAACTCACTTATTCGGCAACGGCCCGAAAGATGAATTTGGACAATGCGCCGACGGAAGAACATCGCCGCAACCTTGAAGAGATGATCGACCGTCTGATCGATCCGCTGCGGGAGGCGTGGGCCGTGTTGTGTGCGAACGAACATTGGGGAACTCCGGCCCTGACCGTTTCGTCCGGATATAGAGGTTATCGACTGAACAAGGCCGTCAAAGGTTCGGCGACCTCGGCGCATTGCGTCGGCTGGGCCGTCGATCTGGTGCCTAACAACGGACGGCTCCGGGAGTTCAAGTCGTTCTGCCGGGAATGGCTTCGGGGCAAGCGGTTCGATCAGATGATTTCGGAAAACGAGGATGCCGCTGGAGTGCCTCGCTGGGTGCATATCGGGTATAAGAATCAAGATGGGAGGCAGCGAAAACAACTGTTGTCCAAACCGGCCGGAGAGACCATCTATATTCCGATGACCCGATGAAGCTGCAGCAGGTCATACTCTGCGGAATCGCGACGGTGCTCGCTGTCGCTTGTTGTCCCTGTCGTCATTTGACGACCTCGACGCAGGACAGTGTGCGGGTCGAAACCGTCGTTCGTACCGAGTATATCCCGGACACGGTGTTTGTCAAGGTTCCGATTGAAAGTGAGCGTCAGACAGTCCGAGATACAACGAGCCATTTGGAAACGTCATACGCCGTTTCTGACGCTCTAATAACTCCCGACGGGGCGTTGTTCCACTCGCTGGCAAATAAGCCGCAGAAAAAGCCCATACCAACAGAGAAAGAGGTGATATATCGGGACAGTATGATTTACCGCGATCGGGTGAATACGGATATCGTCGAGGTTGAACGTAAATTGACGTGGTGGCAGCAGACGCAGATGAAGGGATTTTGGATCGTCTTGGCTGTTCTTGTGCTGGTATGTCGGAAAAATATTTTTTCCGTTGCGGGAGGTTTATTTAGCAATCAAAGGTAAACCTATATTTGGGCAGGAAATTACGCATTTTGTATGGCAGAGTTAAGGCAGGTATTGAGTAACGAAACGATCAACGATCATAATATGGTCGTTTTGTCCGACGGTATCGACTGGTCGCGTTATGAAAAGAATCCGGTGCTGTTGGAGAATCACGATTGGGATAGCCAACCTATCGGAAATGTCGTAAATATTCACCGGGAAGGCAACGACTGGATCGGTACTTTGAAATTTGCCGAGGGGACGGAGCGGGGTAAAACGGCGAAATACCTGTACGAAAACGGATTTTACAGGGCTGTTTCCATCGGAGGGGTCAGCCGGGAGATAGAAGACGAATCCACGGGAGTTAAATATGCGACTTACTTCCTTGTATATGAAGTATCGTTATGCTCTCTCCAGTCCAATTCCGATGCGGTTTCGGATTTCAAGGGCGAAAAGGTTATGCTCGCTACGGAGTTCGCGCCCAGCCAGACGGAACGCATAACAACCTTGTCGGCTAAAGATCATTCACTTATCAATAAATACAAAAGCAACATGACGCAAGAAGACCCTAAAGACGGGACGATCCAGAAGGAGGACCCCGCAAAGGAGGCGACTACTTTGTCCGCTGCGGAGCCTGTCCCTGCGGCAGAAAACGAGGCAGAGCTTCGAACGCTTAATGCGGAAGATACAGAGAGTATCGCCGAGAAGATCGTAACCAAGTTGAAGTCGTTTTTCGGAGCGGCCGGAAAAGAGGCCGAGAAGCAGCCTGAACCGCAGAAAGCGCCGGAACCCGAGCCTAAACCCACGACCCTGGCATCAGCTGCGGAGGCGAGTGTGCAGCATAAGGAGGCGACGAGTGAGGCGGGCAAGGCACAAATCATCGATCCCCACAAAATCAACCTGAAAGCAAGTATGGAAACGAACAAAACACTCCATCAATTCCTTGCCACAACTGAAGGCAAGACGAAATTCAACGCTGCGGCACGGCTGCTTACTGTCGCGCCTACGGACGTTTGCCGTCCGGAGCACGCATCGAAAGTGGAAGCCGCCCGGGAGCTTGCAGCTATCGTAAGCTCAGATGAAGGCTTCAAGGCTTTCATGGGCAATATCAATGTGCGTAATGGCGAAGGCCGATACGAAAAACTCTCGACGATCGCGGAACGCACTGCCGTAAAGTTGGCCTCCGGCGCCAACTCCTCGGATTTCGTCACGACATCCCCGGACCTGGCCGTCGTCGAGTGGCTTTCGCTCTTCTACCAACAGTTGCTCCCGGCCAACACCTGGGCGGCTCGTTGCGCCCGCACCAGCGGTTCGGACAAGCAGGGTATCATCTGGGTAGAATCGGCGATCAGTCCGAAAATCTACTACGGCGACCGTGCTCCGCTGAACGTGGCTGACTACCTCTATGATGACGACCCCATTGGTCTTGTCACCAAGGTTTTCTCCCTTCAGCCTATTCTCTGGCAGGCGGCGAATACCGACATCCTCGCCTACGACGATCGTTCGTGGGGGCAGAGCGAAGCCGTGCGCTTCATGGTGAACGCCATCCACAACTACGCCCTCCAGAAGATTGCGGAAGGTGCGGGCGCAAGTGTCCCGATGTCGGGTGTTGCTGCTGATGGCACTGTCAAGCATTTCGCCGCAGCCGATGCTTTCCCCGTGAACTCGAAGGCGGCAGGTGACCTGCTGGAGCTATCGCCCAACGACCTTATCAAGGCGCAGACGAAGTTCGTGAACTGGAACTACGACATCAAGGATGGTGACATCGACTGTGTGATGGATGCCGCCTACATGGAGCAACTTCTTTCGAATCCGTACCTCACGAGCCTGCTGACCAAAACTGCCGGTGAGATGCGTCCGATGTTGGGCAAGTACTCTGCCTTCAACTTCATGTCGCGTTCGACAACTTCGGCCTACGACACGGCGACATCGAAGGTTGTCGATCCTGAACTTTACTGCGACGGCAAGGTTCAGGCGAACGGGACCATTCCGGAATATACCGCGCCGGTACTGGCCGCTACTGCATACGGATTGGCTATTAGCTTCATCCCCTCGCAGGTTATTCTGGCGATGGGCAACACGAACGTACATGTCGTTGCCGATCCGAACTCGTATGGCTGGAAGTTCTCGATGGATATGCGTTTCGGTGCCGGTAGCGCTCGTAAGGGCGGCAAAGGTATCGTGAACATCGTACCGGCTGAATATATAGCGCCCAAACCCTAATTTTTGTGTTTCCCGGCCTTTTTAATGGGCCGGGAAATGTTAATCAATCAGAAAAATTATCCACTATGGTAAACTATAAAGACGAGTTTTTTGAAAACCTTCTGATCGTTACGGCGAAATTCGGAAAGGTCTTCATTACGGATGATGGGAATATGTATCGTCAGCAGTGGCAGGCAGAATCCCGTATGACCGACGCCCTTCGGGTCCATAAGCAGGTTCGGTGGTGCTCAATAGAGGAAGGAAAGGAGCCTTTGACTTGTGAAGAACTCGACAAGATGTTTGACGCGCAGTTCGCCAAGTCCATGAGCGCACGCAATGCCTCCCCGGATTCTGAGAAGCCAAAAGCCGAAGTTCCTTCTATGACGCTGGAAGAGGCGCGGGCCGAACTTGCCCGTCGGCGCAATTCCGGACAAGAAGGCGCTAAATCGGGGCGTAAATCGGCATCTAAAGTATAACAGTAAAATTCGATATTATGGCAAGAACAGGTGTAACCGTCAAATTGCAGGATACCGCGATCGGCACTTCTTCATCTAATGAAGGGGTGGCGATGCTGGTGCTTCCCGTATCTTCGGCCTCTCCTCTTATAGGCACCCCCGTCCTGGTTGCTTCTTTGGAAGAAGCGCAGAAGCTGGGGGGTTATTCCACTTTGGACGCTGGAGCCAAATTCCAGGTTTCGGAGTTTTACTCGAAGGCAGGGAGCGGGTCTAAATTGTGGCTGGTAGGCTATGATTATTCGAAGGAAAAAGGTATTTCAGCAATACAAATGCCCGGTATTAAACAGGCAATCCGACAAACCACCGCTACGCTGTGGGATAACAGACCGCGCCTTATCGGGTTCGTATATCCCAGCAATACCACAGTTCCGGCTTCCGGTCTTGCGGATGATTTGACGAAAAGTAAGGGAGCAATCCAGAATGTACAAGGCTTGATCCAGGATATGTTCGCGGAAAGTTATCGTATGGTGGCAGTACTGGATGCCGGACGTATCGGGCAGGATATTAACAATTTGCCCAGTGGCGATACGTACAATGCCTATGGCGTTGCACTGGCTCTGACAACTCCCGATCCGACATACACCGCCGACGTAGGCCGCGCTCTCGGTATTCTTGCCGGGATCAATCCGGCGCAGTCCATCGGTCAGATGACTTTGGGAAGCGTAAGCCCGGTTGATTATTTCGTCAATGCCACGACAGCGGATGCAGCGAGCAATGTCGCTGTCGTATCTCGGAGTGTTATCGACGACATCGGGGCCAAGCAGTACCTTTTCACCCGCACCCGTCCCGGCAACAGCGGCGTTTACTACAATGACGGTGCTACACTCAATAAATCGACTAACGCCTTGTCAGCTATTGAGTTCGTGCGTGTTGCAAACGGAGTGTGCGACGATGCGGAGTATTATTTCCAGCAACTCATCAATACCCAGGTTCCGGTTACAGCTTCCGGTGACATCAATGCCGGGTACAAGTCGGCGATTCTGGCTACATTCCGCAGCAACTATATTCAGCCGCGTTTGTCGCGCGGAGATGCGAGCGAGATAGAGGTTACTTTGGAGGCCAAAGACGGTAACTTCGTGAAAAGTCGGGCCTTCGCAATCACGATCCGCATCCTGCCCAATGCCACGCTGCGGGAGGCGTTTATCACCACTTTCTTCGTAACATCTTTAGAGTAGTACAGAACATGAATCATCAGGATATAATCGTAGCGAGCAGTGAGGTGCAGATGTACCTCACGCTCTCGAACGGCACATGCCTGTCTATCGATACCGGTACTGAGCTGTCCTATACGTTCAGTCAGAATATTCAGGAGATATTCGCCATCGGTTCCGTAGATCCCATTGGTATCAAGAAAGCGAATGCTACTTATACCGCCAACCTTTCGCTTCAGGAGGGCGAGCAGCAGACCCTTATCGATGCGATTAACGCTACGCTACCCGTAACGGAGCAGATCGCGGCCATGCATCAGCTTGCACCTTTCAGCATCTCGTGGAGCTATGCGATGAAAGGATTGGCGACGCCTCGCACCGTTGTCTATACGCTTCTCAATGCGATGGTGCAGGAGCAGGGCGGCAGCGTGAACCGCAATGATGTCGAAACGACCGGCTCCTTGTCCCTGCGAGGTACAGGCGTGCAGCGCAACATCGTGCCACTGGTCTGAAAAATCATCGGGGCGGACGGTTGTGCCGCCCCTTTATTAACAACTAAAAATGTATTAAATTATGTCCAGAACAAATCCTATCACTACCTATCCCGTAAAAGTCACCTATTTCAAACGGGGTGCGGACGGCAAAGGCGGCCTTGTCGAGATCGAAACATCCGCAACGGTTAATGTTTGCCGTCTTTCCAGGACGAGCGTCGAACATACCAAGTTTGGCTTGTCGCTTATTCAGGCTGGCCGTGACCTCGACGAAACGGCCGATCTTGCCTGTCGTTTCGTCAAGATGACCATCGACGACGAAAAGGTCGTTAAAGACCTTCAGAACGACTTAGTAGCATGCATATCATTGTTCAACAATGAGGATGTGCAGGAGGACATCAACCGTTTTTTATCTACTTGGGGACTGTTAGAAACGGAGCCGTCCTCAAATCCGATGGTATAACTACCAAACTAAAAGAATACATTGCCGAGGACGATCCATTTTTGTACAAGAAAATGATCGTGTCCTATATCTTCCATGAACCGATTATGGGACTGGAAGATAAGATGTCGGCCTATGACATCGACAAGTATTATACTGCGGCTCTGGTAATCATCGATTCAATCCTTTTTGCACCTTTTAAGAGAAACTGATGGCAGGTAATATGGTATATAGCATTCAGCTCCAGCTGCGGGTCGATGATTCGCAGTTGGACGCTACGATTGCCAAGCTCGGAACGCTCAAGAAGGCGGCAAAGGACATCCACGTAAGAACCGCCGGTAACCTTCCTCGACGGTTGAAGCTTCCGGAAGAGGATATTATTGCTCGCTCGGCGCGAAAGTGGAAACAGCGCAATCTGGAGGAGCGGCTCAACATCGGCGCTCGCTGGCATCTGCGCCAGTTCGGACAGTGGCGCTTCTCGCAGGCGGGTTGGCAGAACGGGCTGGGCGTGTTCCAAAAGCGGGTCAAGACCTTTCAGGACAGCTTCTTCAACAATGTTTCCTCTTTCTCCGGCTTGCGGTATAATGCCGTTAATCTGGGGAAAATCTTTACTTCTTTAGCGGGAGCTGCGGGAAAGGCTATCCCGGCCCTCGGTGCGTTCGGTCAAGTAGCTATAGGGGCCGCTAAAATATGGATGGGCGTGCACGCCTGGCGCCTGGCGTCCTCCGGGTTGCCTCTTCTGGTCGGCACCCGGATGTTGAACTCGAACAATATGGCGGAGGCGGCCTCCAATCTTATGCAGATGCGGATGGCGGAGAAAGGGTTGGGCGGCAACTACCAGGCGACGCTGAACCGTGCGACGCAGTTAGCGGCCGAATATGGTTTCAGCCGTGTCGGGATGCTGAATGCGATGAATATGTTTACGGGCTTGAACGTGGACGGCAAGAAGCTGACCCCGGAGGAGGCGTCACACCTGGCGGAAGTTGTCGGCAAGATCGCTCACGTGGGCGGCTTGAGCTTCGAGCGCGTGAATGTCAATTTGCAGCAGTTGTTAGGGCAGGCCGTGCCGAGTATTCGGGATATCCGGGAGTTGGTCGGGCAGGCTCCGTTCATCGGCAAGCTGGCGATGAATATGATGGAGGAGCGGGGTGTTCAGGGCGATTACCGCGACTGGCTCAAGAACAAAAGCAACCTGCGCTCGGTGCTGGATGAGTTCAACGAGCTTGTCGAATCGCATCCGGTAATGAAGGCCAGGGGACAGATCGCGCTGGCCAAAGAAAACTTCTGGATGCGTATTGCCGACAGCCTTTCGCCCTACTGGGACAAGATCGCCCAAGCCAACGAGAAACTGTATAGCTGGCTGGGCGATAAGATCGTGAGCTGGGTAAGCAATATCGATGTTAATAAAGTCGGGGCAAAGTTAGATCAATTTATTTTGGAACTCGACACTTTTGCGTCGGCGATCCAAACCATAGCAAACACTATTGGCTCGATAGCAAATGGTATTAGCTTTGGCCAAAAGCAATATGGGGAATTTGACCCCGAAACGGGGGGCGTGCGAATGACTTGGGGCTTGAGTACCAACAAAGACGCAGCCCTATTTACGACAATGGCTAATAATATAGCCAAAAAAAAGGCGTATGGCCGCGAGGTCTCTCGCATTGCGGAATTCGCGGCGAAACGCGCTCGAGAAGCTGGACACGGTGATATTGTGCAAGCGGCGTATGACAAACTTAACTCCAACGAGTTTATCGACGCATTTGTAGGGACATCCTCTTATTTTAATTGGCGGTATACCGACGATACAAAAAAGATAAGGAAACCTACATTAAGCAAACTCGGAATTAAGGCCATTAGTGACTTGTTTCCCGCAGGACTGAGGGGCATCACAGGAACGGGAGGTAGATCAACAGACCCTAATGCGCAAACCGTTTCTAACTTGTCCCAGGGGTCGAAGTCGGTTTTCATCAACTTCAACAAGGAGATTGTTGATATGGATATAAACATCGCCTCGGTGGAGAACATCGAGGAGCTGGGCCGCAAGCTGGAACCCAAGATCGAGGAGGTAGTAGTGCGGGGATTGACGATCGCATTGAACAACGCAACCAGTGTAACGTAATATGGCAAAGATAGCAAATGAAACCAGTACCGAGAGTAAGATCGACCGCGTTATAAATTCAGCGAAAGAGGTCTTTTCCACACCGGGGAGAGCTATCGGCGGCATTACGGGGCCTGTTGCCGATGCCATTAACAGCGGGCTGTCTGCTGCGAAACTCGTCCTTGCCGAAACGGGAGTATGGCGGCAGGTATTTACCAATGGAGGAAGTCAGAGAACCGGAAAGCCTACACCGGAAGAGCTGCGAAATCAGGTTGCCAAATCGCGCTTCGACCGCTCGACACTCAATAGGCCTATTTTTACATCCGAAGAATTAGATCGGACGGAACCGACAACTGATTATTATATCGCTTTCGACGAGTATCTGATGCCTGTCGGATTCGATATTTCCATACAGGGGAGTAAGCTGATAAGCCGTTCGCAGCTTGTCGATGGACCTACGATTTTCGAACGGATTGCCAACGAACCGACAAGCGTTAATATTTCGTTCAAGCTGGAATCCAAACCGAACTCTGTCGATTTGCTGAATCCTTATAAGCTATCGTCGGATGTTGTCATCAATAAGGAAATAGGGTATGGTATTGCCGCAGAGTTGGCTGAATTATTCCGGCAGATCAAGGCTGAAGATCGGGTATTTGAAATTGAGAACCCGATTCTCAATGACAAGTTTAATATCTTCAATGTCGTATTGGAGAGTTATTCCGTCACCCCGGAGCGAGGTTCCACGGTGTGGGAGGTAAGCCTCGATCTGTTGGAGGTGAATACGGATTACGCCCTGTTGTATGTCGAAAACAGCGACGGAGCGCAGGCGGAACCACCGACGGCTAAAACCAACGTGTAAGCTATGAGCGGCAAGATTGTCGGCAATTACTTTATCTGCAAGAATGAAGTTTTCATCGAAGGACGCTCCATAGGTCCTTTTACTTCGTTCACTACGGAGGATTCGCGGGACAACATATTCGGTACCGCCAATATCCGTATGCCGTTTTATACGATTCTCAAAGAGAAGTCATCGGGGGATGCGATCGGTAAAAACGTCAAATCATACATCCGTATAGACCAACAGGATGCCCAAATTATAATGGGAGCGCACGTAGTTGTAAAACTGCGTTACATCTGTGGATTCAACGGCTACGAAATGCCGGAGATCGTCGCTTTCGACGGCTTCGTGAAAAATGTAGTATGCGGTTTTCCGACGCAGATACAGTGCGAAGACGGCGCTTTTGTCCTGCGTTTCGGCACGATTGCCAAAAGCTGGACGCAGGAAACCGCCGTGAAGACGATGATGCAAGAGATCATCGAGGTCGCCAACCCCAAATTTCAGGAGTACCGGGACAGCATGAAGCTGGCGGATGACTGGAACCGGCTTACCGTCGATGACAAGTCTATGGAAGGCAGCTTCGTTCTTTCTACTTGGAAAGGCATATCGCCGTTTTTCGCACTGGAGCGAGTTATGGGGATGTATAATCTCTACTCTCGTGTAGATACCGACGGCAGGCTGTACTGCGGTGTAGGTATTACGGAGAACGCCAAAGAAACGGTGCAGCTCGATACTTCGGTCAATGTCATAGACCGGGACATCAGCATAAATAACGGCTTTTTCGACAAGTATCGTGTGGTGGTCAAATACATCAGCGGCGGGAAGCTCTACGAATACGAAACGGGAGCGGATAACGGAGAGGTGGTGTCGCTGCCGTATATCAAATGCCGGGACGGGGAGATCGCCAAGCAAGTAGGAGATGCCGCATTGTCGGGCCTGCGTACCAACAGCAACAAGGGTACCATTACGACGATGCTATATCCGACGGTTCGGCTTTTCGACTATGTACAATACAAAGATACCCTCTTCGATGATCTGTCGGGGGGATATTATGTGATAGGGCACTCTTACCGGTGCGATGAAAACGGATTTCACCAGGTGCTGACAGTAACTGATAAAACCCTCGTATTTACGGGACAATAGTGATATGGGACAGGAGAAATTCAACAGGATGATGGCTTCATTGGGGCGCGATTTGCGTAACCTGATAGGCAGAAGTAAGACTGTGGCTTTTGTGTATGGCACGGTCAAAGAAGTGGACACGGAAACGAACACTATGAGCGTTAGCATCGACAGCGAGGTTACTTTACCGGACATAAGCCTCGCGCCCATACAGGGCGGTAATGCTAACGCTCTATTATACCCCAAAGTCGGATCGGTCGTTATCGTGGGTTTTGTCGAAGACCGGCCGGAACTGTCATTTGTCGTGGCGATGACGGAGGTAGAAGAATTACGCCTACAATTCGACTTCGACAGCGATCCGGCCGTCGATTACATAGTGGCAAATACCGGATCTGTCACAGTATTCCGTGCCCAAGATGAGAACAACTATACCAGATTCGATCTTAATCGGATTGCGGCTAATCTATCTTTGTTTCGGAACGGTCAATTACAGACACGAATCGGAGTGGCAGATAGCCAGCTAACTCTGCAACAAGGATCGAATAGTGTGATTATATCTGGCTCTGAAGTGAATATAAACAACGGCCATTTAACGATAACCTGATGGGAAAGTATATTGCTATTCAAGGGTGTACGCTGGAGTGTACCCCGGCGGCGACGGCGCAGATTGCTACTTCTCCGAGCACGACGACGAAGGCGGATGGTAAAGCCTGTTACCGGGGTTCGCTGACAATCACTGTCACGAATGCCACGGCCGTAACGGATGGGAACGGCGCGGGAACAGGAGTGATAACCGGTTCGGCGCAGGAAGTGAGGATCGACGGGCAGCCTGCGGTGCTGGAGGGGGACAAGATTCAAATCACCGTTTCCGGAACTTCCGGCGGGAATCCGGCTTCCGGGACGGTGATAGTTAAAATCTCGCAGGCGGGGCAGACTTATGTATCGGCTTCGTAAGGTAAACCTATATTTGTAGCGTATGCAGGATATTCGATGGGATTTTGTCAGGAATGACGTTGCCGTAGTACAGGGTGACGACGGAGGGGATTTTGCGGTCGCTTCGACATGCAGCCAGCAAAACGCCCAACTGCTTTTCATCAAATCCTGCGTGAATATATTCCAGCCCCAATACGGAACAGCGATGGAAGAAAGGGCTTATAATATCACCGACGGGGAGGTACAGCGCATTGTCACCCGGGCCAAATCGCAGATCAGGGAAGACGGCGCATCCCAGATTTCCATCTTGTATTCCCGAAATAGCGACGGGCTGTACGATTTCCAAATAGGGGCCAAATATGCAGGAGAATAGGAATGGATTACGTGGTTAAAGGTGGAGAAGCGATTTACGACGTATGTATCAATGCGAACGGCTCCCTGTATGCGTTGGATGAGAATCTGGACCTTAACGGCTTGGACAGCTATACACCGACGCTGTATGCCGGGCAGCGGCTGACCGTATCGGACATCGTTCGTAACAATGCTGCAACGGAGGTAATGGAGGAACACCCGCTAAACAGCGTTTCGATTCCTGATGCTGATCTCAATGCGTTATTTGACGAAATATCCTCGGCTTTGGCCCCTAATTTTATCACGGCGGAAGGGAGCTATTTCCAAACACAAGATAATCAAATATTAACTGTTAGTGACTGATGAGTTTTTACGACGATATACGCACGAATATTAAAATACTGGTGCCGATCCTGAATAATACGAGTTCCTCGTCCATTGTGAATCGAATTATATCAACGGTTGCGTCGGTATTAAATATTATCAGGTTGGAGATCAGCAATTCAGAACAAACGGTCGAATCGTCTGCCCGTTCCTTAAAGGTAATGGGACGTCAATATTATATCGATACGGCTCTTGCCTTCCAATATGGGGCGTCCCTGACCATCGTCGATTCCCAAACATATCGATATGGATATGCGACAATAAATCCGGATCAGCAGATCATCAAACAGTTGGCCATCTCGTCCACGGACAATGGATTGATTGTCATGAAGGTAGCGAAGATCGACAATGACGGTTATATTACGCCGTTGCTTGCAGGCGAGTTACAGTCTTTTTCGGATTATATGAACAGCTTTCTCCCATTGGGGTTTCAGATGCAGATTACCAGTGCAGAACCGGCAGTTCTGAACTGCACTTCCCTCTACATCCGTTATTCCAAAGAATATTCTTTATCGGTTATCACCCAACAGATCAAAGACGTTTTTTTGTCTTTTCAAGCATATTTACGTGGTGACGATCCACTGTATGTAAACGATATAGAATCTGCAATAAAAAGCGCTCCGGGTGTTCGTGATGCCTATTTCAATAATATATCCGTTACGGATTCAAGTAAGGAAGATCCGATTACTCCTGTCAATGGTCAAATAACCATTCCAGCAGGATATTTCAACTTTGCCCGTGAATTGGTGGAGATGCAAAGTGTTAATCCGGTAGAGCCAACGGGAAAAAACGACATCTATATATCTGCAGTGTGATGTTACGAGCCATAGACATACCGAAGCTTGCATATCAACTTTTACGGCCTAATTATGCCCTGACTAATGGTCTTCGCACAGAAAAGGGATATTGTTCTCCCCAATTAAATACCTTGTATCGATTTATATTAAGTCTGATATATCCGTTATTACCTACCCTGGAAAGCTGGGACAGAAGCCGCCGCAAATCATACGCGATAGCAGCTTGTCAATATGGACTGGCACAAGTTTTGGCTATACTGAATAAATATTACGGGCAATACGGACAAATAAGCATCCAGGTTAATAGTGCGAATGCGAACTATTTTTATACTGCCGGAGAGGAGGAGGCTGTTCCTGTATATATGTATTCTTCCGGGGGCGCCAATACCCCGACTTATTTTTATACGGAGGGGTCTTTGTTTGGCAACTCCACAACTGTTGTTATTCCCAAAGAACTGGCAGATAGCAATGATTATGATGATTTCATAGCCGATTTGAACGCTATGTTACTGTATGGCATCAAAGTGGAACTAAAAATAATATAATATGGTTGTTTTTGAATATTTGACATCTGCACCTTCCGGGGGTAATCCCGTATATATTTCTGACCTTACAAAGTTTGCATCTTTGATTCAGACATTGGCGAAGGTTACTACCCGGCATAATTCGTATAATACTTCCACAAGCAGCATTGTAAAAGACATCGCCATTCTGTCTGGATTCGATACGGTTGGTAACAATCAGGTAACGCCCGGATATATCTATTATAAGGGCGACATATACGGCTTCCGCTCTGATAACAATTTGACACTGGGAGGCTATCTCATCGCAACAAAGACAAATACAACGCTTCGAACCACGAAAGAAGGGACAGATTTTTATGCCTATACTTCTTGCGAACTTTCCGTATCTGCCAGTGCGGGCGCATCCGGCACCACTGTGGGAGCTTTTACCGCTGCCAACATTGCCATCTGGAAAACTTTCACCCCGACATCCGAGGGCCTCACCATACCGGCGGGCTTCATCACGAATACGATGCTGGGCAATAAGGTCGTAAAAGGAGATAATATTGCGGACAGTACGATCCAGAATAGGAGTATGGCAGCAAATAGCATCGGTACCTCCCAGCTTCAGGATGGAGCGGTAGCAACTAATAATATTGCAAACAAATCAGTTGCATTCAGTAAATTAGGGTCAGATGTCGTTAGTCGAATATCCAATGCAGCCCCGTCTTTCTCATCATATACGTTCCTTAGCGGCAAATTAACCGTATATAAGGAATCTCACAGTAATATTTGGCATATAAAATATTCCAACCCCACAGCTATTGCCCCAACAAATAATGCTTCTATGGTGCTTGGGTCTATAGCAGGTCCGGGAGCGTCGGAGTTTCTTGCAATGATTCAGCGTAATTATCCGAATGGTTATATGTCATCGATATTTACATCCGCCTCCAATTATTTGTTCAAAATCACAATAGGTTCGGATGGAATTGCCAAGGCCTTATTTCATTTTGCAAAACCACCTACAACGTCCAATGCTCCCGGTATAGAAATGCACGATACGATTATTGGGGTATGAAAAAAAGAGGGGTTTAATACCCCTCTTTTTGTTTCAGCACATCTGCGATTAAATCCATACAGTCTGTGGTTCCGAAGCGCGACAACTCCTCTCTGGTTGTCGGAGGCGTAAACCGCAGGACACTCCAGCCCAATGATGTAGCCGAATTATACTTCTCCATGTCTTTGACCATTCCCAGAGGTCTGTTATGACGCCCGAAAGCGAAGATATTGCCTTCGATCTCCACTGCAACCTTATGCTGCGGACACGCATAGTCGAATCGCCACAACCTTTTGGGATGGAAGCGGTACTCCCGAACCCAATCACTTCCGGTCGTTCGATTTAGAACTTGCTGTATTATGTCTTTCCCGTTGTCTGCTTGTCGGTTCCCGTTTGGTTTCTGTACCTGCCGACGAGCCATTCGAATTATAGTAATATTTACGATCCTTTGTTTCGCGTGTCGTGCCTGCGACCTTTCCCTTCGAATCCTTGATTATTTCCCGATCCCCTGTTTTGTGGACGGTGTACTTCACGCGTCCGGAAGCGTCTTTGACAACGCGCGTTTCATTCGGATTTTGAGCGCTGCAAAGCGCTGTTGCCGCAAATACGGTAAAAAGAGTAAAAACAAGCCGTTTCATAGTCTATTCCAATGTTTGCGAGCAAAACATCCGCTCGTGTTTCAGTCTTGAAGAAATAGCCGTTAAATCGTTCTCTACGGAGGGATCATAAATACCGGCCCGCACGGTGTCGTTGATGAATCGGATGATCTCACCCAGTTCACGGTCCGTGTCCGCTACCATATTCCGCCAGTCCACAACGCTTAACTGCTCCTCGCACATCGAATGCCGCAGAAACTGTGAGGGCGCATGAAAGGGGACATCCCCAGCCTGTACAATCAATTCCCCGACCGTATCGCTTGCCTCTTTCAAAACATCGTATATTTGATCGAACTGCAAATGCCACGAGCGGAATTTCTCTCCTTTCAGTGTCCAGTGGCGCCCTTTGACGTTGGTTTTGACAATTTCGAGCGTACAGAGCAACTTTTGTAATTCCTCGGTCATATTTCGTTATATTTAATACGGGTAATCATCTTCATTTATTGCGCTGGCGTGTCCGGTGGACGGGGCTTCTGATTTCAGTTTGGCCCTCCGCCCACTGCCGCAGAAGATGGTGGGCGCTTTTGCGTCGAACTCTTCTTTAGTTTTACGAACAACGACAAAATGGCTGTTCCCATACTTATCTACGCCTCCTTTGACGGCAATGACCGACAAATTAACAACCATTCCCACCTTGCCGTCCTGACGCGCGACTTCCCTGATTCTATCGCGTGGAATTTTGTCTAATCGCAGGACAATATTGATAATTTCACTCATACATTGATGGTTATTATGAAACAAAGATAGGTTTATCCGTAGTAATTCAAAACAGGTTGCCTGTCCGTTCGATTTCATTTTCCAGCTCTCTTTCCGCCTTGCGTATGTCCCTCTGCAACTCCTCCAGCCGGGTGATCTGTTCTTCACTCATGCGTGGACACCCCGAGAGCCAGCTGCTGTAATTGGGCGTACTAATTTTGCCGCAGGCGATACTCCCCACCCGCAGACAGTAATCGTAATACTTTACAAACTCATCTTCCGGAGCGTCCCGGTCTATGTCGGTGATGATGTCATCCATCCCAACTATATAGTCCGCGCATTCGGTGATCCCGCCGACATCGCCGCCGACCCAGCTCCGCGTAGCATCCTTATAATCATAGCCGTGTTTCTCGCAAAAAGCCTGCAAATAGGCGTTGCAGGCTTTTTCGTAGTCTGATTTGAGTTTCGTGTTCATAGATATTCTTGGTTAGTTACTTGGTTAGTCAAAATGCACAGAGCATCTTACTCATTTTCGTGAATCGGCCGCCAGCGCCCTGAACAGCTCGATGTTGGTGCCGCAGTCTATGCAATTCAAGGCGGTGAATGTTTGTGCGTCATGAGCCACGCCGACACAATAAGTGTCACATATTACCTTATCGCCTAATCTCTCTTCTTTTGGGGGATAAATATATTCATAGCCAATATGCATACACCACTCGATCACATCTTTTCGCTTCTCCGCATCCTCGACGCGGACAAAGCAATGGGTTGTGAATTTCATTCCTCGTTCAGTCTTTGTTTGAATGCGTTTAATACACTGCAATCGGGGCAATTTCCCCCATTACTTGTTTGTACCCCATTACTTGTTTGTATTGAGTAAATTGGGCAATCCTTGCAAAATTCTTCGATCGCTTTATCCCGCATCCTTTCCTCGGCCTCCTGCTCGGCGAGTTCGGCTGTATGGCTCATTGATGCTCGTAGCTGCCATTTGGCGTGGTCGCTCATCTCTATTACAAGATGATTCAAGCATCCGTCGATAAATTCCTTTGCTTTTTTGCTTTTCATGGCTATTCGTCGATTATAAACCAACCGTCATGCAGGAGTTGTGCGCGGCTAATTCGGGATTTGAGGATAGTTCGATGTACCCGCCGGCATCGGGAGCAAACAATATCATGCACCACGTCGTATCGGTTGGGTTTGTTTTGGCGGCAGAACCAATTTCGGGGCGATTTGACGCAATATACCTCCTCGAAATCCTTATGCCCGAACCAGCGGCAGATAAGGGGCAAAAGCCATTGTTTCATAGTCCTATTCATTGCTCGCCTCCTTTCAGAAATTCGGGATTGTCGTGGATAAAATCTTCATACCGTTGTTTAACACAGCCCCAATCCAATCGGAAGTACAGAGATATTTGATTGAACGAGAACCCAGCAATACGCATTTTGTACACTTGTTCCGGCGTTACATCACCTCTATGAGGATTTGTTCTGTAACCTTTCCGTCTGTGGTTTGCCGCTATTGTCTGCCTAATGGCATTAGTAGATGGTTTTCGCCCTTTATTGTGTCTCGAAATATGTATTTGAGGTTCAACACACGCAATATTTACCGATCTATTATCCATTTTGTTACTGTTAATGTGGTGAAAATGGTTATTGCATCTTCGTCTTCCAATGAGATACAAACCTATAAGACGGTGGACGTGAATTTTATCTCTACCGATTGAAACCGCTGCATAATTGCCATACAGAAATATTTTTTTACTTTGTTGCACAGGAGTAGCAGAATACCAAAGAATTGCTTTTTTGAGTAAATCCTCATCATAAATAGCATCACAGTTATTTATGAGCCGTATGTCTTTTTGATGTTTTAGTGTCATTTTAGTAAATATTTGTGATCGTGGATGTTGCTAATGACTTCTTTTCCAAATTTATAAATCCAATCCTGATCCAATCTTAAATAACATAATTCCTTTCTATCGACCAAGGCCCCCATAAAAGCTGCGTTGCCGGTATGGTAAAAGATTCTATGAGGGCGAGTTTTATCCTCGGACAATGGAGAGCGTATCACATCCCCCTCGTAAATCTCCTTACCGTTCTTGTCTTTCAGCCCCGTAAACTCGCCGACGGTAGTGGGATCGACCTCGTGTCTGTTTGCATCATCGAATATAAAATAGCGCCCATTCAAAATGACAAGGCTGCCATACAACCACTCTCCGTTGTCGAGGCGCTTGCCCCGGAATTTAATTTCTCTCATATTTCAAAATGTTTGAAAGTTTTTCAAAGTTTTGCAATGTTCTGCATCGAATCTCGTTGTTTCACCAACTCAAATTCGTAAACTACCCGTAAAGATCGTTGAACATTACTTTTTTCATTTCCTCTGATCGTTTTGATTCTCCTCAATATCGGGGTTGTCGGCCTTGCTTTTGTCGAAAAAGCGGATTCCGCCATTGATATACAGTGTGTTGATATTCATCCCCTGCTTCAACAAATCGTAGATTGCGGTTGTCGCTATCCCAATTGCAATGACGGAGATAGTAAGAATAACCAATATTACGCCCCATGCAATCGAGCGATAGGGTTCCCCGGATATAATACTACATAAAACAATTGTCAGTGTTCCAATAAGAAAACTTGTAAGTAAGTGTTTTTTCATTTCCTTTCGTATTCGTTTATCGTTTCAAAAATCCGCAATGCCACCTGCGGGACTATGGCGTTTCCGCAGGCTTTGACGGCTTCCCGGCGCCACCGAGGAAAGGCGATACCAGCCAATTCACCGGGAAACCCATCATCTCCGCCACATACAGGGGGTTGAGTCGGGAACCCGTTCCAGTCCGGTATTCGTCGCTTTGCATCGCTGTTTTGGGTAGTCCGCCCTTGCGTATGCCCAGACTGGCCGGAAGCGTTACACTCTTCGCATCGTTGGCGGTCGGAGTAGGCAACAATCCCATTTTCGACGCCATTGCCAGCGTCGGACGTTCCGACGCATTCGGGGAGAGGCTTTTGTTCATTCGGCCGCTTCCTGCGTCTATCGCCGTCGGGGTGGGCAACAAACCAACATCTGTCCCGACGGTGGGGAGCGCCGACACCGCAAGCCGGAATAATGTACGGCTGCACCTCGTATCCTGCCGCCTCCAGGTCAGCGCACACCTGTTCGAAGACCAACCCTTCCGACCAATTAACGATTCCGTAAACGTTCTCGCCCACGACCCAGCGGGGTCGAACAGTCCGAATAACGTCGAGCATCGCGGGCCACAGGTAGCGATCGTCCTCTGTTCCTTGTCGCTTTCCTGCGAGGCTGAACGGCTGGCACGGCTACGGGAACCCTCCGGTAAGGACAATGTCCTCATTCCTCCAGAGGGTTCCATATCGTTTTGAAAGTTCAATGTCAATTGTTTCATAGGTCAAGGTGTGTATGTCATCGTGGTGATACGCTTTGGGAAAGTGATACTGTAGTATTTGCCGGCAAAAGCTATCTATCTCACAAGTAACGAGCGTCCTCCATCCTGCCCAATGCGCGGCGAGGGCAAACCCTCCTATTCCCGAAAATAGATCTATGTGTATCATTTTTTTCTTTCGATTTGATGCCTTCGCGTGTGTTCCGCTTTTGGGAAGCAAACCAAATTATCCCTGCGATTATCGGATTTATCCCCGTTTATGTGATGGACATCCCAGCCGTCTGGTATATCGCATATTTCTTTCTCCCAAATGTAGCGATGCATCAAGCATCTGTCGTCGGTAGTGAGGGCATAGTAGCCATTACTCCGCAAGGTGAATTTTTTACCATCGTAAATCTGGAAACCGCAAGGTATAGAAGTTCGTAGTCTGAATCCTCGCTTTTTAAATGCCTTATAGACGCATTGTCTTGTAACGCCTATACTCTTGGCTGTTTCTGCCAGCGACATCCCTTTTGCGTACATCTCGGCATATGCCTTGTCGTATATTGAATTTCTATGCGCTCCCATAACTCAGAAATTTTTCAATACCATTTCAAGTCTTTCATCAACCGATTCAAGGGAACACGACTCACCGCGGGAATACGCAATGTAGTCCCGGAGCAGTCCTTGTGAGAGGATATAACCGTAGGCTTGATTTTTGGCTTGTTTCTCAATGAGAAACTTCGAATAGATGGATTCGCTCGTGTCGTGAGCTGGACGGTTTGATCTGGGTGTAATTTTCCCATTCAAACATTTTTCTCTGGTGTTGGACATAACCGAAAATGTTTGTCGGGCGGAAATGAAAAACGGTTCCGCCTTTCCCGTTGTCCTACACCAGAGCGGCAGTGGGCGCATTAACGCTCCACACGGGGGTACGAAACCGTGTATATGTAGCGTCAGGGCATAAAAAATGCCCGCTACAAACAGGCAGAATACTCTGCCGCTCTGAATATAGGACGCTACAAACATACAAATCTTTTTCATTCCTGCAAAATTTATCGGCTTCCCGTATGCCACTCGGCCGCCAGATCGAAAAGCATATAGGTCGCATTCTCGCAACTCGGCAGCCGCGTACTCATCGCGCGTGTCTGATATTCGTTCGCTCGCATAGTTATTTCGAATTTTTTCGGTCAAACTTCCTCTCGACCAGATCGCATAAATCCAGGTACATCGCATCGGCATTCTTCGCCTTCACCCTCTCCCGGAACCCGGCTATATCCGACAGCCAGCAGCCGCAACGGACATAAATGCCGTCTTGCAGGTTGAAAAAGTAAACCTTGCTGCCAATCCGAGAGCCGAACCCGACAAAAGCCAGGAAAGGATAATCGCCGATATATTCGCCTTTATCTTCGAAGGAGCACTCCTCACCGAAAAAGCAATCCTCACCGAAAGAGCACCACTTGCCGAAAGAGCAATCCTCACCGAAAGAGCACCACTTGCCGAAAGAGCACCACTTGCCGAAAGAGCAATCCTCACCGAAAGAGCACCACTTGCCGAAAGAGCACTCCTTGCCGAAGGAGCACTCCTTACCGAAAGAGCACCGCTCGCCGAATGTTTGTATATCACTGTAATCCCCCGAGGGGCATTGTTTGATTCCGTCGATCACCTCAAAGGCGTCGAAATCCGCTTGTGTGTATTTTTTCATTTTCTTTAGTCCGTTAAATTCAATTCGATGATTCCGTCTATTTTGCAATCTTTTCCGCTTTTTTGTTGATAAGCGATTTGATAAACTCCGCAGCTTTGGCGTCTGTTACCGGGTGATCGCTGCCCATAGCCTCGGCTTGCCGTATCGTACGGTTCTCGCAGGCATTGCATCGATCCTCGAAATATGTCTGAAACCAACCGTATATGATCGATCCGTCTATTCGTCCGTACAGTTGTCCGTATTGCCCTCGTTTGGCATTGGTAAATACCAGGTTTACATCGGCAAGGTTCAACGCCCAGAAGTCATCCAAAATCATGTAGGCCGTTTCCGTTACCTGCGCATCGTTCATCTTTGCCGAAATATTGAAAAACTCCTGTACATTGACGATCCAAAGTACCAGATATGCAGCCGTCCATTTTTCGCCGTATGTCGCTCGCAATACAGATAACACCGGCATTTGGGATTCGGCACAAGCCACGGCCGATTGCATACGGCGGCAGCTACTCTGTATTGCCGCCACTGAGTAGCGTTTCAAGAACTCCACGTTTGAAATCTTCGCTAACGCCGTTGTTGGCGGTTTTTTTGCTAATTCCGTTGTCATTGTAAACTTTGTTTTGCGGGCTGTTGATCGAATTTGTGAGCGTTTGCCTCCAGTTGATAGTCTTTGTGCGCTGCTTTCGCTTATGCTGCCATCCGGCTTCCGTTGCCCAGAAGTTTACGCAAGCCTTTTCGAGCGAGAGGGCAATGTTGAGATTCGGGTTGAAACGTTGTTGCGTCGAAATCCAAGCGTCATCCTGTAGGAGCGTCTTATAGGCCTTGCGTAACTCGTTTTTGTAAATCTCAAAATCATCGCGCCACGTCAATATCCGAGCTTCTTCAATCCCTGCATCATCCTTGCGGAGCGTCTTACGGGATTTGCATTTAGGAAGATCGGCTTCGGGACTGTCAGTTTCCTCGCGCGCACCTGCGTTATTGTCTTCTACCGGGTAAGAAATAATATTATCTCTCACAGATACTCCAGTATCTTCTACGTCAGTAGAAGTACTGGTAGTAATATACTCCTTATCCTCTCCTTTTATAGTCACTGATCGTTCACTGATCGTTCCGTGATTGTTCACTGATCGTTCACTGATTTCATCTAAAATACTATCTAACAATTCTTTACGTACATTTACATCTTCCAGATTAGGTCTGTTGATTACTTGATGACGGGAAAAGGTTGGCAGATAATAGAATCTTTCCGACTTAACGGAAAGCAGACTAATAAATCCGGTTTCTTCGAGCATCTTCAACCAGCCTTCGAATTGCTGGAGTTGTATTTTGTCGTAAGGGAATATTTTAGACTTCAGCCAAACGGGGTCGGCTATTACTACGCCCAAATCATCGGCAAAATTCCAAAGTCCGATGTAAAGCAGCCTGGCATCGCGCGATAAGCGGCCGATCTTCAGATCATCCCAAAATTGTGGTTTTATGGTTCTGATTCTGGCCATACCATATTGTCATGCTTGTTTTTATTTTTTGTAACCGTGTTTTTTCAATAACCGTTCAATAACCGGCAAGGGGTTCGGAATACATCCGACCATTTTGCGGGGTTTGTTATCCGTCGTCATTCTTCGGCGTTGTATAAACTCATAGGATTTGCGGTAGCCATTCCATACGGCGCGTATCTTTACGCTCCCCGGAGTGCGATTCAACAAGCGACCTATATATTCGTTGTCGTTATCAGGATAGAGTTCTTTCAATGTTTCCAATTCCTTTTCCGACCATGGGGGATATGTCTTTCTTGTCGTCATACTTGGAGATTATTTAGGGAGTGGATGCCCGCTGTTGCCGTGCCAGGAGCGCCATTCTGGACGTTATCTCCTGTTTGTATTTCACGGCTGCCAGCACTGCCTCCCTAATACGGTCGATGTACTCTTCATCTCGTGGGATGCGGAGAATCTTGACGGCCAGCAACGAGTTGGCGCACCGGGGATCATAGCTTACGAAGTCGCACCATCGTCGTCCCGTCGCAAGGTAGTTACCTTGTATCTGGGCGTAATATTCGGGCTTCTCGCGTCGCAGATCGTCCGGGGTAGCCATAGCCAGATACCGGGCGTGTACGGACGAATTGTAGGGGCATTTTATTTCGATGAAACCGTCTTCCCCGACCAACCCGTCAGGACTTCCGCCGAAAGAGGGCAAATCCTCGCAGACGAAGAATCCGCAGGTCTGGACATCGACGCTCATAATCGTCGAATAGGCCAGCCGTGCCGTCTCTTCGTGCTCGCGTCCCCATTCTATTTCTCTGGTGTTGAGTTCCCGGTATTCCAAACAACCCCCGGCCGTGATGCGATCGGCGATCTTGTCGAATACATAAGCGACGGCCGTCTTGGTCAGTTCTCCGGGCCGTGCCCGTGCTCCGGGAATCAGCTTATGCACTTCGGAGGAAGTGAATCGATGCAGACGCGCTTCATACCATTCCGGGGTTCCTTGTTCGAAATAGCGGGAATCGGTCATCGCTTCGCGCTTTTGGTGTCGAACAGATTAACTTCGGCCTCGACCGTCGCATCCTCGACCGCGTTTTTCGTAATCCCGATCTTCTGCATCAGGTCGTCGGCCTCCTGTTCGGTGATCTGACCGCCGATAAACGCTTCACTGATCGCTTCGCGGCTCGTAAGCGTCGCTTTGTCCACGCTTTCGGGAATTGCCGCCGTTTCCTCATTATCGATGTAACGTACCGAGTTGTTTTCGCCCAGCACGCCCTGATCGAATTTCGCAGCGTCCTGCATCTCTACGGACATCGGGGCGAATTTTGACAGTAACTGTTTCAGCACGGTCTTACGCGCCATCGCATCGAAATCCGTAGTCCATTTACTACCGGCCCGGATGTAGTCCTTCTTTGATCCATAGGTTTGGCTGTACCGGCTCGCGTGTGCTTCGAGCTTCTCGCAGCTCATATAAAGCATCTTCTCGAAGCCATTAGTCAGTTTGAAATAACCCACATATCCGATCGTGCGGAGTGCGTCCCGATTCTCGGCCTTTTTGAACGTGATTTCACCCGTGATGAGGTTTTCATCCACGATCTCGCCCTCCTTGACCTCCGAAACATTCAGTGTTTTGAACTGCCCGCTGCGGATGGCCAGCTGGATAAATCCTTTCGCCCCGATCTGGAACTGGGCGTCGGTGCGTCCCTCCCGGTTGTTCTTGTAGGGGATGACATAGGCGAAACCCAGGTTGGGATCGAGAGGCAGGTCGAGGGCCGTAGCCTTGATCGCGGCGAACATCACGCCCATAGGCTCGCACTCCTGCAATGCCTTGTTGTTGGCGACGAGTGCCGTGAGGTTGCTTACGAAGCTGTCTTTCTTGGCTCCCAAGACGCTCGTCAGATAATTCTGGGTGCGTTCGCTGGTAATTTGACGGTTGAACAGCGTCAATCCCGTTGCTTGTTGTTCCATAATATTTACTGTTTTTGATTGATATATACTACGCGAGAGGAATATTTCCGGGGATCGAAAGGCCGCATCATATAATTGATATGGTTGCGTATGTCGGCAGCCGAAAGTTTTCGGGACCATTCCCCGTCAGATACGATATGATTCGGATCAGCGATTTCGTAAATCTCGATTCTCGTTTTCATGTCAGCTATTTTAATAGTTCATTCAGTTTCTCCGACACCCGGGGAACCTCCTCGTCCGTGGCCGTACACCAGGCGCTCGCTATGCTCGTTTCCTCCCGTATCGGGACGTCGATCCATTCCGTCATTCCCATCGAATGCACCGCGCCCTGCCGCTCGGTTTCCACCGTATAGCGTCCTTGCACCGCAACGCCGTGATATTCTATCTGAAAGTCGAAAGATTCCATAGGACCCGAAAATGTCCTTCGGGTGATGTAATCGGCGATGCGTTTGGCGAAAGTCCGAATCTCCTGATCGGTCAGATGAATTGTCGTTTGCGGCCGGTTGAAACGGGTGCTCTCGAAGAAGTAATACTCTTCCGAGGGTTCTTTCCGAGTGGACGGCGGCATTTGAGCCGTGTCGGTGACGTGGTAGGAAGTATTCATCGCTGTTCGAAAATTTCATTCAACAGATAGCGGGTGATCCGCATACGCCGGGGACCGGACAGCGCCCAGCCGAACACCGCTGCGATCGGTGCGATCACAACGGCAAGCGTTATCGCGTGTGCCATACTCTTACCGAATTTCGACCCGATAGACACGGGGTCGGTTTTGGAGTTTATGTGCCCGGCGGCGGGACTTGTCGATTGTCCGGCGCACCTTGTTCTTGAGGCGGTACCACGCACGCCAGAGGCGGCCCGCAAGCGTGCCCCACAGACTTTTGACTGTGCTTTCGGAAAAGAAGGTTTGCATGTTGGTAAAGATTTACTTGTGGATGATATTTGCTGTTATTCTGCTGCTTCGACAAACTCGCCGCCTTTCAGTTGATAGAAAACATCCTCCTTGAGCGATTTCCCATCGATCTGTGCAGACCTTACGCACACTGGTTTCAGATCCTCGCCATATTCAGCGAGGGTAATCCAGCTACCTTTCTTTGCCTTTATTTTTGAATCTATACCTATGGCTGCTACAACAGCATTGTTACCTTCGCTTTCGATCTTTGCGAGGTCGCCCGAGGAGCCGATCTGTGCGAGGTCGCCCGAGGAGCCGATCTGTGCGCCGTAGCCCGAGGAGCCGATCTGTGCGCCGTTGCCCGAGGAGCCGATCTGTGCGCCGTTGCCCGAGGAGCCGATCTTTGCGAGGTAGCCCGAGGAGCCGATCTTTGCGAGGTAGCCCGAGGAGCCGATCTTTGCGCCGTCGCCCGAGGAGCCGATCTGTGCGCCGTAGCCCGAGGAGCCGATCTGTGCGCCGTAGCCCGAGGAGCCGATCTGTGCGCCGTTGCCCGAGGAGCCGATCGGTGCGCCCTCGCCCGTGGAGCCGATGTGTGCGCCATCGACCGG
>ENA-UPTB01000719-UPTB01000719.1-human-gut-metagenome-genome-assembly--contig:-NODE-719-length-33303-cov-5.841871_pt1 | contig 33303 bp, 27 predicted proteins | sample MGYA00250046_ERZ773369 | MGnify/ENA primary metagenome ERZ773369 (study PRJEB29103, sample SAMN06111938) | human gut metagenome | biome: human gut; feature: ankylosing spondylitis patient; material... | reverse complement strand
CTCTCAGGATGATGTTTTTCATCCATTACCCCTACATATACAGTAGGTATCCAAGGGTATACCCCTTGCTTTGTTTGAAAAACAGGTAGAAGCCGATACAGACGCAAAATATGAAAGACTTGCCGAAATTAATACATATGAAATTAATTACGAAAACCTAGAAAAAACTAAGAAAAACGTAAAGCAAGAGCTTCAAAGCACTATTTCTGAATTAGATAGTAACAGAATAAAGAAACAAGAAATTTCTAAAAACTTTCAAGAAATAGAAGCAACAAGAAATAAGGCTGTTAAGACTCTAACAGAAATAAAAAATCAAAAAGAAGTGGCTTTAGCCATTATAAAAGAATTTGATGACAAAATAAACAAGCTTACAGCAGAGTACAGAATGAAAGATTCTAGATGTAAGTTCTTAATCGAAACAGAACGTGATAAAGATGGATATATGAAGAGTGTTAAATCTTTACTACTTGCATGTGAACAAAATAGTGAATTAAATGCAGGAGTAGAAGGTGTGCTAGCAAGTCTTATTTCTGTTGACAAAAAGTATGAAACTGCAATCGAAATGTGCTTAGGCCAGGCTATGCAAAATATAGTTACGAAAACAGAAACAGATGCAAAAAAATTGATAGAGCATTTGCGTAAGAACAATTTAGGAAGAGCAAGCTTTTTACCAATTTCATCAGTGCATGGAAAGAAAATAGAAAAAGTAAATTCTAATGGAATAGATGGAGTTATTGGTATAGCAGCAGACCTAGTAAAAGCAGATAAGAAATACCAAGACATAATCTTGAATTTGCTTGGCAGAACAGTAATTGTAGAAAATATGGATAGTGCCATAAAACTTGCAAAGGCTAACAGCTATTCGTTTAGAATAGTAACACTAGAAGGAGACGTAATAAATCCATCTGGTGCAATTAGTGGTGGTTCGGTAGCTCAAAAGACTGTAAATATATTAGGAAGAAGCAGAGAAATTGAAGAATTAAAGTCTAAGTTAGAAGAACTTAATTCGGAAATTAAGAAGCTAGAAAAAGAAAAGGAAGGGCACTCTGTAAAAATAGCCGATACAATAGAAGAATCTGCAAGGCTAGAGAAAAATTTACAAGAAATTGAGATTACATATGCAACTAAAAAGCAAGAATTAGACATGATAGACAGTCAAATTACTAAACTTGAAGAAAAAATGGCTAAGTTAAAAAATCAAGTTGAAGAAATTGATGAAGAAAAGAAAAAATTAGAAGTTTCTAAAGAAGGCACTAAACAAGTAATTGCAAACTTAGACAAAGAAATGCAAGAATTAAATGCAGAGATTACTCAGTTTGCAGAGCTAAATAAAGACGACCAAACATACATAGACAACTTAAATACAGATATAACAGATTTAAAAATTTCTGTATCTTCATTTGATGAGAGCGGAACATCTCTTGACGAAATGATTGCAAGAATAGAACAAGACATTCAAAATGCAAATGCAAGCATAGAGACGAAAAAAGCAGACATAGAGAATGCAAAATTAGAGACTACTAAAAATGAAGAAGCAATTTCAAACTTCGAGCAAGAAATAGAAAGAATTAAATCTGAAGTTACGAACAGCTCCGAAAAGATAGAAGCTCTAAAGAATGAAAAAACAGCTAAAAATGAAGAATTAGAAAAGATAGAGGCTCAAATAGAGTTACAATATAGTGTATTAAATGGTCTAAAAGAGCAAATAGTAAAGGTGGAGAGCAAGAAAACAAAACAAGAACAAGATATAGATGATTTAATAAACAGATTGTGGCAAGAATATGAGCTAACTCCTAACAACGCAGATGGTTACGCAAAGCCAGATAATGTTCAAGTTGCTCAAAAGAAAACAACAGAACTACGTAAAAGTATAGCAGACTTAGGAAGCATAAATGTAGATGCAATAGAAGATTACAAGAAAATGCAAGAAAGATATGACTTCATGAATGAGCAAAGGCTTGATTTAGAAGACTCTATCACAAAGCTTAGAAATGTAATTTCAGAAATGACGACTACAATGCAAAAGCAATTTGATGAGAAATTCAAACAAATAAATAAAAACTTCAACGAAGTGTTCATCGAACTATTTGGTGGAGGAAAAGCAGAGTTAATATTAGAAGATGAAGCCAATATACTAGAATGTGGAATAGACATTAGGGTACAACCACCAGGAAAGAAACTACAAAACATGATGCTATTATCGGGTGGAGAAAAAGCACTAACAGCAATAGCAATATTGTTTGCAATACTAAAAATAAATCCAGCTCCATTCTGCATATTAGACGAAATTGAAGCCGCTCTTGATGACGTAAACGTTGCAAGATATGCCTTATATTTAAAGAAATTCAGCACAGAAACACAGTTCTTAGTAATAACACATAGAAAAGGAACAATGGAAATAGCAGATACAGTTTACGGTGTAACAATGGAAGAAAAGGGAATAAGCAAACTATTGTCAATGAAGCTAAAATAATAGCTTTTGAGATTATATAATAAGGAATACTAGCGATGTATCTTGCAGTATTCTTTTTTATTATTGAAAAATTTTAAAGAAGAGTATGAATTTTTTTCTATAAAATATAAATAATAACTATGGGTGATTTTATGAATATGGATTATAGAAAAATCTTATAAGAAAGATTAAAGAATGGTATAAAAAATAATGAGTTTGTAATTTATTTGCAACCTAAATTTTATACAAATACTGGTAAACTTGCAGGAGCAGAAGCGTTAATTCGTTGGAATAGAGACGGAAAATTAGTAATGCCAAATATTTTTATTCCGCTGTTTGAAAAATACGAACTTATAACTGAGCTAGATACTTATGTTTTAGAAAATATCTGCAGATTACAACAACAGTGGAGAAAACAGGAATACAACATTGTACCAATATCTGTGAATGAGTCTAGACTTCACTTATATAATGAAAATCATATAAATGACTTAATAGATTTAGTAAATAAATATAATGTTCAGCCTAATACAATAGAACTTGAGATGACTGAAACGACTGTGGTTAATAATGTTGAGCTTGCAAAAGAAGCAGAAAAAAATGTGCATAAATTAGGCTTTATAGTTTCGATGGATGACTTTGGAACAGGGTATTCATCTTTTAGTATGTTAAAAAATATAAACATTGATGTATTAAAAATGGATAAAAGTTTTTTTGATGATGTACTAGAAAGTAGAAGAGGCAAAATAATAATAGAAGCTGTAATAGAAATGTCTCACAAACTTAATATAAAAGTTGTGGCAGAAGGAATAGAAACAAAAGAGCAGGTTGAGTATTTAAAAAATATAAAATGTGACATGATACAAGGATATTATTTTGAAAAGCCGATGACAATAGAAAAATTTGAAGAAAAGTACATGAAATAAAAACATAAATACAATCAGAAATATTCAAATTATAAAATCTCTATGCAAAAATTACAATTCTTATCACTTAAAATTTTGCTAGTGTATGTTTAGAACAAAAAAATAAATACACAAATTAAAAATCCTTAATTTTGATACTTAATGATAATATAAAAACATGAAATTTTCTTAACGTTTAGTATATTTTAGCCTTTTATAGGTATACAATTTTATGGTAGTTCAATGACTTTTGCACTATGCGAAAAAATTTACTATAATTATTGATTTTTTTTGTTTTATTGGTATAATTAAATCATAAAAATTTTCGTTAAGTATCAAACTTAATGTAATATGAAAGGACTGAAAGTGTATGGAGAAAACAAAAGAAGTAAGAGGAATTACAATAATTTCGCTAGTAGTAACGATAGTAGTTTTATTAATATTAGCAGGAGTGAGCATTAGTACACTGGTAGGAGAAAATGGTGTTGTAGATAATGCTAAAAAGATACAAAATGATACATATTATCAAATTGCAAGTGAAGAAGTAAATCAATTAGTATTAGAGTATAAGCTAACAAAGAAAGATGAAACATTAGAAGAATTTTTAGCATCTAAAGTTCCGTCAAGAATAGATGGAGTAACTAGAAAAGATGATAACACTTTAATTGTAAAAAAGAATGGGTATGAAATTGAAGTAGAAGCTAAAGCGGAAAGCAAGACGTTAACTTTGGCTGTGGTACCATATATTGGAACATATGATGGACAACCACATGACATGTTAACAAGTGTAAATGTGTCTCCGAGTGATGCAAAAGTAGAATATTCAATAGATAATGGAAAAACGTATATAGAAAATATACCACAAATAATAAATGCTTCATCGGTTTCTGTAATTGTGAAAGCAAGTAGAATTGGATATAAAACAGAGACAGTAACTAAAACAGCAGTAGTAAATAAGGCAGAAGGAAAATTAAAATTATCTGAGACGAGTGGAACAATAACATATCCAAATAACACGGCATTTACGGTAAGTGAAAATACAGGAACATTGAGTGTTTCTTCAAACAATAACAATATAGCAACAGCAAGTGTAAGTGGAAATACTGTAGCAGTAAAATCAGGAACAACAGCAGGAAAGGCAACAATAACAGTAACAAGTGCAGAAGCAAGCAATTATACAGCAAAATCTGCAACGTATGAAGCAACAGTAAATAATGGAACAATAAGCTTAAGTGCAACGCCATACACAGGAACATATGATGGAAAAGCGCATAAAGCATTAACAAATGTAAGTGTAAATCCAAGTGATGCAAAATTAGAGTATTCAATAAATGGAGGCACGTATAGTACGACAATGCCAACAATAACAAACACCTCGTCATTTACGGTAACAGTAAGAGCAAGCAAAGCAGGATATAAAACGCAAAGCACAACACAAACAGTAAAAGTAAATAAAGCAAATGGAAGCTTAAGTTTATCATCTTATAGTAGTACAATAACATATCCAAATAGCACTTCATTTACAGCAAGTGGTACTGGAAGTATAAGTGCATGGTCGTCAAATACAGGAGTAGCTACGGTTAGTGTAAGTGGTAATACACTAACAGTAAAATCAATTGGAGTAGGAAGTGCAACAATAACTGTGAAGAGTGCATCTAACACAAATTATAATGAAAAAACAGCAACATATACAGTAACAGTAAAAGACTCAACAGTTACGGGAAATTTTGGAGTAGGATATTATGCTGATGTAGATGGAAATGGAACAGTGGATGGAATAATATTTGCAGACTTTAAATATGGCGGAAGTGGCTCATGGGGAGGCACTGATTATACAATATCTACTGTAACAGGATTAAAAGAATATTATGTAAGCAAAACAAATTATAATGGCCCATTCGGAATAAAAGATGTATTATCTGCAAGAGGAAACGGAAATGCAAGGTTTAATGTAATGGCACTAAGTGATTATGATAATAGTGCAACATATACATTTCCTGCTGTTGAAAGAATAACATCAGGAGAATGGAGAGTTCCAACCCGCATTGAATTAGTTACATTTGGAGGACAATTGGGAATAACAACTTCGAACTACAGTGGTTATGGATTAAATGATAGATATTGGTCGTCCTCTGGCGGCAGCAGCACCGGCTATTACGTTAATTTTAGTAATGGCAGAATCGTCAGCGCCAGCGTCAACCTCGGATATCCTGTGCGTCTGTCTAGGACTTTCTAATTTTGTAAAAAATTAGAAATAAGAAAAATGCGTTATGTAAATAACGCATAGATTCAAACCAAGAGAAAACTTCGTAAGAAGTTCTTGGTTTGAAAATTATGAAATAGGAAGAAAAAAATATGGGAGAAACAATAAAGAAGAACCATTGGACTCAATCAAAAGTAGATAATGCAACAAAGAAAATTAATCAAGAAATATATGAAAGAAATAGACAGGCACCAATTAATATAAAATTAGATGACATGGCTATATATATAAATGATAAAATTACAAGAAGAGGAATAGCAAAAGGATTGGTAAATATTCAGGAAGACTTTAATAAAAGTATTCTTGAAGTAGAAAAGCAGACAATAAAAGCATTGATAAGTCAAGATAAAGTAAAACAGTATGAATATTTAACAAAAGCTAAATTCATAATGAAAGTTGATATGTGGACTGATATAAGATTTTTAATGGTAAATAAAGCAATAACTCCGGGAGAAATAACAGATTTAATTAGAAGGCAAATGGAAATAAATAATGATTTAGAAAAGTGGATACTAAGTATACAACAAGCTATATCAGCCCAAGGGTAAGATTAGCAAGCTTTTATTATTTAAATAAAAGATATTTAATATAATGAAAGTGATTGCTCCACCATATATGTGGTATTGTCAAAAGTTTAGCAATAAAAATGCTTTGACGACGTTTGTGAGTATTGGACTGGTCGTCCTCTGCCAACAACAACAACGGCTATTACGTTAATTTTAGTAATGGCAAAATCGACAACGACAACAACAACAAATATCCTGTGCGTCTGGCTAGGAGTTTCATTATAATAAATACAATAACATCTTTCCTTTTTGGAAAGATGTTATTATAAATATAACGGAGGAAAAATGGAAGATAAAATAGAATTTGAAGAATTATACAAGGCCTATGAATTGTGCCTAAAAAACAAAAAGAAGAAGATTGGTACATACAACTTTACTAATGAAGAACTTTGTATGAATTTAATTCAATTATTAGATGAGTTAAATAATCGTACGTATAAGACAAAACCGTCAAATTGCTATATTGTAACAGAACCTGCCTTAAGAGAAATATTTGCTGCACAATTTGGAGATAGAATAGTTCAACACTTTTATATGATGGAGGTTGAAGATGTATTGGAAAATATGTTAATTGATGGCTGCTGTTCATGCAGAAAAGGAAAAGAAACTTCATATGCATTGAATATGTTAAAAAATTTTTTAATAAAAACATCTGACAATGGAAAAAAACCATGTTTTTCCTTAAAAATAGATTTATCTGGATATTTTATGTCTGTTGATTGAAGAATAGTAAGTGAAAAGTTTAAAAAATTAATACAAAACAAATCTAAAGGAAAGCATAAAGAATTATTGTTATATTTAACACCGGTGATATTTGAAAACAATCCAGCGCTAGATTGTGAATATAAATGCAGTGAACAAATAAGAAATTTAGTACCTAATAGAAGAAAAATGGATTGTAATTCAAATTATGGAATGGCAATAGGAAATCTTACAGCTCAAGCAGGAAGTAATTTGAATTTAAATAATTTTGACCATTATGTAATAGAAGAATTAAAATTAGATAAATATATCAGATATGTAGATGACATAATTATTATATCTGACAATAAAAAACAACTTATTGATACTTTGCCTCTTATACAAAATAAGCTTGCTGAAACACACCAGTTTATAAATAAAAAAACAAAAATAGATACAGCCTACCACGAAGTTCCATTTTTAGGAAAGGTATCGCATCCTTATGGATATCAAAAACCTAGTAAACAAGTTATAATAAGAACGTGTCAGAGAGCAAAAAATATACAATATGAAAACGAAAAGAATTTAATTGCAAAGGTTAATTCGCAGGTTGGAACTTTAAAGGGGTATAATTGTAGAAAATTAATTAGAAATTATACTGATTTATTGCCAAGTGATGCTCAAAACATAATCAAGGAAAGAATAAAAATGGTCAATTGAAAAAGGGCCATTTTATATATTTTAAAGAAAAAACATTGACACTTAAGGGGAAGAATGATATTTTATAACTAGTGTAAGTACAGCAGAAAAAGATGTTGCAGATAGTATTATTAAATCTGGATATTTAAGACCAGCAATAGGTGCATTAAAAACTTTAAATTCATATGGCATGCATCAGTTTGCTTGTTTGGAGGAATTCCAAATACAGATAATTTTATGAAAAATTTAAACACAAATTTATATACTGAACCAGATAAGATAATAAATGCGATTGAAATTTGTGTACATGAGGAGGAATTAAATAGAAATTACATAGAGCAGGGAGAACAAGGAAAATTCCATTTAGTACAAAGACAGACTTAAAACCAGAGTGCTTAGCGTTAAGGAGCAGTAAAGAATTACTAGATTTTTCATATGGTTTAGATTATTTAAGTAAGAGTGTTGGAAATTTTAGAGACATTTTAAATTATAAAAATAGAGAGCCAGGGCAGCATTGTCAAATATTCAAAAGAAGAAGAGAAAAAGAAAGCTTCATGAAGAAATTTTCACAAGGAATAGATGAAGAACAACATATTGAAATAAATAGAGAACACGAAGTTTTAGAAGAAAGTGTTGAATATGATGAAGGAAGATAATTTATATAATTAAGGAGGAATTTACATGAAAAAGTCGTATATTATTATAGCAGTGGTTGTAGTTATAATGCTTGCTGCAATTGGAGTTTATGCTATTATAAACAACAATTCTCAAAATAAAAAACAATCAGAAGGGAATTCTATAAATTTAGAAGATACAACTAATACAGAAAGCTCAACAAATGAGAATAATTTAGAAAGTGAAAATCAAATTGCGAATACACAAAATAATCAAACAAATAATGAAAGTGAGGAAAATAATATGTATAGTACAGGAAAACATCATGCTGAAATAGTTGTGAAAAACTATGGAACAATAGCATTAGAACTAGATGCAGATGTTGCACCAATAACAGTTGAAAACTTTGCAAATTTAGTAAATGAAGGATTTTATAATGGGTTAACTTTCCATAGAATTATATCTGGATTTATGATTCAGGGAGGAGACCCTCTTGGAAATGGAACAGGAGGAAGCAGTAAGACTATTAAAGGTGAGTTTGCTTCTAATGGAGTAAAAAATTCAATTTCTCATGTAAGAGGAACTATTTCTATGGCAAGATCTTCTATGCCAAACAGTGCAAGTTCACAATTCTTTATTGTGCACAAAGATAGTACATTTTTAGATGGACAATATGCTGCATTTGGAACTGTTACAAGTGGAATGGAAGTTGTAGATAAAATATGTGACGAAACAGCAGTTGAAGATGATAATGGAACTGTTGCAAAAAATAATCAACCAGTAATTGAAAAAATAACGATGATAGACTAATAAAAAAATAAAAACAGAAATAATTTATGTTTTTACAAAATTCAACTGATAGCTCGCATTTTGAGTAGCGGAAGGAGCTTCGACCAAGAGCAACATGTTGAATTTAAGAAAACAAATTATTTCTGTTTGTGTTATGCTGAAACGAACAAATTGAATTTATTTATATTATTTAAACAAAGTAAGTACAAGAAAGGACGAACCATATGAACGAAGAAAATGCTCAAGTTATTTATGATTTACTTGATAGAATTAAGGTAACAGATGAAAATAGAGATAGAATGGAAAAAATAAGAAAGTTTCTTAGCGAGAGTAAATTTCAAGAGGCTTTAGATGAATTGCAAATTTTACAGATGTCTGGCAATGTTGAATATGAAGACTATGCAGAGGTTAAGGAAAAGGAAAGAAAGATAAAAGAAAGAAAGCAAGAAGAAGGACTAGGATACCCTGTTGAATTAGCCGATACTGAACTTGAAAAGAGATATATTGGTTTGCTTCTAAATGATGTAAAACAGATTTCTGCATATTATTTTCTATATAAAGATTGCTTGTTTTTAGATGAACAATTGTTAGATGTGTATAAAACAGTATTGTTTACAGATGGTGAAAAGTATGCACCAGAAATTGCAAAAGAAGGATTTAATTTTGCAAGGACAACTGATGAGCTAATTGAATTTAAATATCAAATTCAAGTTGATTATGAAAATTCTAAATTTAAAATGGAAAAGACATATACAGAGCTAAAAAAATTATTTACACTTAGAAGATGTTGCAGAGAAAATCCTGTAAAACATGTACAAAATGAGATTGCAGACATAAGAAATTATGAATTATATGATAAGATGACGGTTGAAGAAGTTGAAGGAGCTGTTGAACAGGTTACTGCAACGGAAAAATTTAAGAGGTCTATATTAAATGACGATTTGACAGGATTTTTGGTTAGAGGAGATAACACATTAACAAATGGTTTATCTATTCCATTTAAGATTTTGTCTAGTGTATTTAAGGGAATAAGACAAGGAGAAACAATGGCGTTTGCAATGCCATCAAACTCTGGTAAGAGTAGATTTACAATTAATTTAGCTGCATATATTGCATTAATGCATAAAAAGAAAGTTTTGTTAATTTCTAATGAGATGTCAGAAGAAAAAATGAAACTATGCTTAATTACTACGATATTAAATAACCCAGAAATACAAGAATTGCATGGTCAACACTTGCATAAAACAGAAGGCGAATTATTGGAATTTAAATTTAGACCAGATAACCCTTCTGTAGCAAAAGTTGACGAAAACGGATATGTTGTGAAAGAGGAAAATGAATCTCAAGCTGAATTCGCAAGGAGACTTTCACAAATATCAACAGAATTTACGCAAACAATAAAGGTAACTAACTGGTTTAATAAACAGGTTGCAAATTCAATATACTTTATAAACATAACAGACCACACAAACGATGAGTTAAAGAAAGTAATAATGAATTATTATTATAAAGAGCATGTTGAATATGTATTTTACGATACGCTAAAAACAGACATTGAAAACATTGGTAACGGAGAAGAGCTAAAGAAAACAGCAACAATTTTATCGAATTTAGCTCAAAACTTTAACATGTTTATAGGCTCAACTTTGCAACTTGCGGAAACTGCAACAGACCCTATTAATTTAAACATAAACGATTTAGCCGTTAGTAGGACTGTAAAAGAAGTATTAGATACACTTTGTTTGTTCAAACAAATACACAAAGAAAATTATAAAAATTATGAATACTCTTTAAATGAAGTAGACGATAAATTCTTTAATTTAAAAGATTATGATGATCCAGATGAAAGATATTATGCTTGTGTTGTTGATAAAAACAGAGCTGGAGCTAAACCAAAGCTATTATTTAACTTAAATTTAGCATATAACAGATGGGTTGAACTTGGATACTTACGATTAAAAGATGCTGAATAAATTATACTCAGCAAAAACTTCGCCCAATAGGGACGCCCCTTTTTGGGCGAAGTTTTTGCAATTTGGATTTGATGAGTTAAAAAATTAAAGGGGGGATATACGTGAAAAATAAAAAAATTAAAATAATGGCTAGTGTTGTTATATTAGTAATAATTGTTATATTTTTTATTGCAGGTTTAATAACTTTGAAAAATACCAATAAATCAAATGATGAAAGCAATAAAGAAGTAAAAATAGAAATTAAACAAGAAAAAAATGCATCAGCCGTTGTTTTGAAAGTAACATCTGTTGATGGACTGATTAGCATAAGTAATGAACAAATTGCTAAGATGACGGACTATGATAAGAAACATGTTATATCTGTTACTGAGCATTTGTCTATAAATAAGGGGCATGGAACAGATTTTTCCACATTTGGTGAGACAATAAAATACGAATATGATAAGGGGATTATTTCGGAAAATTCAGAAGAAGCTTTCTGGAATTATGTAGAGAGTCATGGTGGCCTTGACACATGGCTAAAAGGTACGTTGGAATATTGTTTTGGAAATGAAAATGGAGTATATAATTTATATGAAATAATAAATCCAGAGGGTGAAAAATCAGATACATATACAGCAACGCAAAGTGGCACATATACTTTTACAGTAAAAGATTTGTTGTATAATAAGGAATATAAAAAGACAGTTGAGGTGACTGTAGAAAAATAGGACAAGACGGAATTGTATACAAGAACATTTGAATTGGAATAGGTTGTCAGTGCTAGGAGAAACAACTATATTTTAAATTAAAATAAATCAGAACAAGTACTTGTTCTAACAAGTGTTAAAATTAAAATATCATTATCAATTTGATATACTAATAACCAATCGGGTTTTATATGACATTCATAGAATCCGTTCACTTTCGGGTTCTAATATATGATTACAATATTTAGTAGGTAAAGTTTCTCTGCTTGAAAGAATAGAAACAACTTTGACGAATTCAGTCTCATCAAAGTTGTTTCTATTTTTTAATTCTGGCTCCATTCTAATATTGATATTTTCTGTTTTAGGCAGCACTAATATATGAAGAAATTTCTTATATATTCAAAAATTTAAAAATGTCATTTATTTGTCACTTTGATAGTGTATTATAATTTCAGATTGAGTGCTTTGGAGATTTAATTTGCTATTCCAAAGCGAGAAAGGAAAATATAATGGAAATTTTAAGAGTTGAAGATTTGGTTAAGACATATGGAAAAGGTGAAAATCAGGTTAATGCAGTTGATCATATTTCTTTTTCGATAGATAAGGGAGAATTTGTTGCGATTGTTGGAGCTAGTGGAAGCGGAAAATCTACGTTACTACATTTGTTAGGTGGAGTAGATAGACCAACATCAGGCAAAGTGTTCATAGATGGAAAAGACATTTATTCTTTAAATGATGATAATTTAGCAATATTTAGAAGGAGACAAATTGGTTTAATCTATCAATTTTACAATTTAATACCAATATTGAATGTAAGAGAGAACATAACATTGCCATGTGACTTAGACGGACAAAAAGTTGATGAGAAAAGATTAGATGAGTTGATAAAAACATTAGGGTTAGAAAAAAGAGAGAAGCATCTGCCAAACCAATTATCTGGAGGACAACAACAACGTGTATCAATAGGGAGAGCAATGATAAATAATCCGGCATTAATGCTAGCTGACGAACCAACAGGAAACTTAGATTCAAAGGCTAGTGACGAAATAATATCATTATTAAAATTGTCGAACAAAAAGTTTAACCAGACTGTTGTAATAATTACTCACGACTTAGAAATAGCAAAAGAAGCAGAAAGAGTTATAACAATAGAAGATGGAAAAATAATAAAGGATGAGAAAAATTTCGCCCAATAGGGACGCCCTTTCTTGGGCGAAGAAGAAAAAATAATATAAATTTTGTCCAGTAAAGGAAGCTGTTTGGAAACGAAAAGTTAATTTCGCCCCCAAAAGGGCGTCCCTATTGGGTGAAAAGATGGAGAATATATAATGAATGTTTTAAATAAGTTGACTAAGAAAAATTTATTGCTTAATAAGAAACGTACTGTTGTTACTATTATTGGAATTATGCTTTCTACTGCACTGGTTTGTGCGGTTGCGGGGCTGGTTACAAGTGCACAGCAGACATTTGTAAATCTTATTAAGAATAGTGATGGTGATTATCATATTTCGTTTTCTAATGTGCCACAGGAACAGCAAAAATATATTACGCAGAACAATGCGGTTGATAGTTATTATACTACAAAAGAGCTGGGATACAGTGAATTCGAGAGTATTCAAAATGAGGATAAACCATATATTTATGTGGTTTCTATGAATGAAAAAGCTTTCGAAAAAGGTGCATATAAATTGATAGAAGGTCGAATGGCTCAAAATGAGAATGAGATTGTTATTCCACAACATTTAATTGATAATGGTAGAGTTAAGATTAATGTTGGAGATAAGATTACTTTAAATATTGGAACAAGAGAACTAATGGACGGCAGTAAGCTTAATCAAAAAAATCCATATCTAGCGAGTTCGTCAAAAGAATATATATATCAAGAGACTGGAAAAGCCGGAGACAACGAAGATTATGAGGAGCAAATTGTTGATGGACAGAAAAAAGAATACACTGTTGTTGGAATAATGAAAAGACCTAATACGGGTGTAGAACCATATGCAGCACCAGGCTATACGGCAGTTACATATTCAAATGATGAGAAAAATGCAGATGGCACAGACAAAATAACATCAATAGGCACAAAATTAAATACAAATGCTTCAAATGAAATTTTATCAGCAGAAGAAAATGAAAAATCAGTGACAGCTGATGCTACAATAAAAAACTTACAAACAGCCAACTTCTATGTAACTCTAAAAAATCCAAAAGAATATGAAAATGTAATGAATCAAATTAAAAATACTATAGAAGCTGAAACTGATAATGAAATTGAAGTAGATATTAATAAGGACTTATTAAGATTTGAAGGAGTTCTGAGTGAGAGTATATTAGGTGTTTTGTATAGAATTGCTGGTGTTATTATAGTAATAATAGTTGTAAGTAGCGTGTTTGTAATAAGAAACAGCTTCAGTATTTCTGTATCTGAAAAAACAAAACAATATGGAATGCTAGCATCTGTTGGAGCAACTAAAAAACAAATAAAAAGAAGTGTTTTATTAGAAGGATTATATATTGGTATAATTGCAATTCCACTTGGAATCTTATTAGGAATTGTTGCAATAATAATTTTACTATGGATTGTAAATTTGTTATTAGTAGACATGATGGAAGGCACAGAATTTGTGTATAATGTACCAGGAATGGCAATTTTAATTTCAGTAGTAATCTCTGGCATTACAATATTTTTTTCATGCTTAATTCCTGCAATAAAAGCATCTAAAATTCCACCAATTGAGGCAATACGTGGAACAGATGATATAAAGATAAAGACGAGAAAAATAAAAACATCAAAATTAACGAAAAAATTATTTGGAATAGGCGGAGTAATTGCAAGAAAAAACTTAAAAAGAAATAGAAAAAAATACAGAACAACAGTAGTGTCGCTAGTTGTAAGTATATCAATATTCATAGCACTTTCATCATTTTTAACTTATGGACAGATGATGACAGGTTCATATTATACAGATTTGAGCTATAACATAGCCGTAAATGGTGGAAATGAAACTTTGTATGAGAAAGTTGCAACTTGGAGTGGAATAAAGAGTTACAGTTATTCATACCAGACTAGTGCTGTGATAGACGTAAACAAATATGGAACAGACTTTGCTAAAGAAGAATTAGAAAATAAAAAACAGATATATGAAGAAGACTTCCCAGAAGATGTTGGAAAATATGAGTATAATACTATAGGTTTGACAATTGTTATGGTTAACAATGACTACTTCAAGTCTTATGTAAAAAGCCTTGGAATGAATGAGAAAGATTATTCAAACATAGCAATACTTGGAGACGACATGATGCATTATCTAGGGCAAGGAAAATCAAAAGTTGAGCATTATTTTAATGTTAAAGCTGGAGAATCAATGGAAGTTACTATGGATGATGAGCAAAAGCAAATAAAAATTTCTAAAATTACAACAGAAAGACCAATGGGATATGAAAGCTGTTATACAGAGGGAGGCTACTTGTTTGTATCTGAGGACTATCCAGTAGTTACTAAAGATAGGAGTGAATTAAGTAGTGGAAATCTATGCATAGATGCACAAAAACCATCAGAAATAGAAAACAAGCTAACAGACCTTAAAAAAGAAGGCGAAGAATTTGAAGATATAATGATAACAAATTTAGCTGAGTATGCAGATCAACAAAGAAGAATAATAATACTCGTATCAATATTCTTGTATGGATTCATAGCAGTAATTACATTAATTGGTGTAACTAACATATTCAACACAATAACAACAAACATGATACTACGCTCAAAAGAATTTGCAAACCTAAAATCAATAGGAATGACAACAAAAGAATTTAACAAAATGATAAAATTAGAGAGCATAATGTATGGAGCAAAATCATTGCTAATAGGAATTCCAATAGGGCTTTTAGGCTCATATGCAATATTTAAATCATTTACAAATTCGATAGACTTTGGATTTATAGTACCATGGCAAGCAATAATAATTTCTGTAATATTTGTATTTATAATAGTAGGACTAACAATGAAATATTCACTAAACAAAATAAACAAGCAAAACATAATAGAAACAATAAGACAGGATAATATATAATAAAAATTGTTCAGAGGTGTAATAAACTTCTGAATAATTTTTAGGAAAAAATACGAAAAATACACGATTATGCGATTAATTTTTGGTATAATTTGCCAAAATAAGAATAATATGATATAATAAAGAGTATGAATGAAAGGAGGAATCGCTATGACACTTGTCAAGGCGATTGAAGAACAGTTTGCTAGACAAGCTGGTATGTAGACAAATAAGTAAAATTTTTGGTAAAAAATGGAGGACACAGATGCTTAGCTATTTGGAAATTAGACAGAAAGACAACCTGTTCGCTAAATGCGAACTTGAGTTTATCTGGACCATTGAGAGCCAGAAAAAAGACTATCTTACAAGCAAATCTCGGGTGGTTTATGTACCACTCGAAAAATTCAAGAGGTTTGCGCCAGTAAGCGTGGGAGACGTTTTTACGGTGCTGCACGATGAAAAATCAATTAAGGGTACTGTAATTAGTGTATGTACACGGGATGAGGAAGCAAAGGCAAAGCACAAAGCTCTAAGAAAACGTGCTGCTACTGTTTCTGTCTAACATACTGCATAGGCGGGGGATATTATCCCCCGCCTTTTGCATGACAAGAATTTATGTTATAATTTAGTTTAATTGTAAAAGTATGTTGTAATTTAAATATATAACATCTATTTAATATTATGAAGCTATGATATAATATAGAAAACAAAAATAAAACTAGGATGAAACATTTTTGAAACAAACTTATATAATTTACTGCAATAAAATGTATAATATGAAAAATTCGAAAATATAGAAAGGAAAATAACATGAAAGCTTTAGTTATATCAGATATACATGGTTCGGGATATTATGCCGACAAAATAAGAGAAATAGTAGAAAGAGAAAACCCAGAAAAAATAATATTATTAGGAGACTTATATTACCACGGCCCAAGAAACGATTTGAGCCAAGAATACAACCCAATGAAAGTTGCAGAAACATTAAACTCAATGAAAGACAGGCTATTAGTAGTAAGAGGAAACTGTGACGCAGAAGTAGACGAAATGATTTCAGAATTCAAATTTAACGACCACATATTAATGGAGATAAACGGAAAAAAATTCTACTTCACACATGGTCACAAATACAACATAGAAAACATACCTTATGACGATTTCGACATAATGATTTATGGACATATACATCAAGGATTTATAGAAGAAAAAGAAGGTTTGATATTTGCAAATCCAGGGTCAATATCACTACCAAAATGCAACACAGCACATAGCTATATCATATTAGATGAAAACATGATAATACTAAAAGACATAGATGGAAAAGTAATACAAGAATATCAATATGAGAAATAGGTGATGAAAAAATATATAAATTTGAATTATAGAAAATAAAGGAATTAGCTAACTATGAAAGTTTTAATTGGAACAAATAATAAAGGAAAAGTTGAAGGTGCAAAGCAGGCATTTGAAAAATTTTACGAGAATGTAGAAGTAGTAGGAATATCTGTGGACTCAGGTGTTAGCGATGAGCCTGTGAATGATGAGATTTATCAAGGAGCAAGCAATAGAGTAAACAACTTGATTAAATATGCAGAGGATAACAAGGTAGAAGCGGATTTCTTTATAGGAGTTGAATCTGGAATTACGAATAAATTTGGAAAATGGTGCATTATTCAAATAGCTGTAATCAAAGATAAAAATGGATATGAGAGTTTTGGCACAGGTCCAGCCTTTCCAGTACCAGATAAATATGTAAAGGAAATTATAGATACAGATTTAGGAATTGTAATGGACAAAATATTTAATGGAAACGGGCTAAAAAATGAAAAAGGTGGCATAGCTCATCTTACAAAAGATGTGGTTACAAGATATGATTTAACAAGAGAAGCATTTATAATGGCACTAACTGAATTTATAAATGGAGAAATTTGGAGAGATTAGAAATATTATATTCGGCTTGTCCTAGATTATTACTTAATTCTGTACAATCCGGGAACGGAGGAAAAAATGTTACATAAAATGAAATTACAAGAAGATACATTTGAAAAAATAAAAAAGGAGAAAATAAAATGGCATACGAACCAGGAGATCTAGCTATTAAAATAGATAGCTACAAATTAAACATAAGAGCAGCAGGAGTAATAATACACAATGGAAAAATATTATTACACAAAGGAGAAACAGCAAACCATTATGCCCTGCTGGGCGGACATGTGAGAATAGGAGAAAACTCACAAGACACAGTAAAACGTGAAATACAAGAAGAACTAGGCAAAGAAATAGAAATAACAGGATATATATCAACAATAGAAAACTTCTTTGAGCTAAAAGGAATAAAATATCATGAGATTATGTTCGTATACAAAGCGGAGTTTTGCAATGAAGAAGATAAAAAAATAGAATACACAATGAAAAATATGGAAGGCAGAATTGAAAGTGATATTCACTACGAATGGATTGAAATAGATGAATTAGAAAAATATCCGCTAAAACCTCAAAAGATTATAAATGTTATAAAAAATGGAGAATATCTTGTACATTTAATAAATGAAAATTAATATAAGTGAAAAAGAATGCAGTAATTTGCATTCTTAAATTTTTTTATAAATACATATTGACATCGTTACGTAATGATGTTAAAATAATGATCAGAGAGATGAAAAAAATAATCAAGTTTCAGGAAAGGATGAACAAAAATGGAATATAAGGTTTCAGAATTAGCAGAAAAGGCAGGTGTTACGAAAAGAACTATACACTACTACATAAGTAAAGGATTATTATTACCACCAGAAGGAAGCGGAGTAAACAGTGTATATAATGATGAACATTTAAATAGGCTACTTCTTATAAAAAAATTACAATCAGAGTATATGCCATTAAATAAAATAAGAGAATATATTTTGGAAAATCCGACAGAAGAAATAAGAGAGTATAGTTTGGAAGATATTGAAAAAAATCCAAAGTTAAAATTGCAAGAAGAAACTTCAGAGTACAATAGTGAAAAAACCAGAATATCTGGAAGCGGTAAAGAAATATACATTAGAGAAAATGTATGTGACATATTTGAAATGAATTATTCACAAGAAAATGGTGAAAAATATAAGCATATTATTGAAAATGTAAAAAAATATGTAGAAAAAATGTTAGAAGACTAGAATTATATAGAAGGGAAATAAAAAATGAAAAATGTAGATTTAAGAGAGTTGGCTCTAAAGAAAGTAAAAATAACAGGTAATGTAATAGGAAAGTTTGGAACATTTGAAATTGAACAAATGTACAAAAATAATACAAAAGAAGTTTTAGAAGTTGGATACACATTTCCAATAGTAGAAACTGCAACAGTTGTTGGATTTGAAATAAAGGTTGGAGATAAAATATTAAAAGGAAAATGCAAAGAAAAGGGCGAAGCAAAAAGAGAATACCAACAAAACATTGTTAAAGGTAACAGTGCTTACATAATGGAACAAGAAACGGGCAACATATTTAAAATATCAGTTGGAAAAATTGATAAGGACGAAGAAGTAACTGTAAAAATACAATACATAGATAAATTTGAAATTATAGACAACCAGATAGAAATATTAATACCAACACTTGTAACGCCAAGATATAAATCAAATGTTACAAACAAATTAATATATGGAAAAACTAATTATACAGTAGATTTTACTATAAATATAGACAAAACTTTAAATGTAGAAAACATAAATTGCCCAAGCCATAAAATAAACATAATAGACGAAAAAAACATAAAAGTAGAAAATTATGATTTATCAAAAGACTTTAAACTAGATATAAAATTAAAAAATGAGTTATCATCAAAAGCAATTATATCAAAAACAAGAGATGGTAAAGACATGTTATATCTATCATTCATGCCAGAAATAGACGATGTATACGAAGATAGCGAAAAGGAGTATTTATTCTTAATTGATATATCTGGATCGATGATGGGTGTTAAGCTAGAAGAAACCAAAAGAGCAGTAATTGAATGCTTAAAGCAATTAGACGAAGGAGATAAATTCAACATAATTGCGTTTGACCATGAATTTGAAGTGATGAGTGCACATGCAATAGAATATAACGAGAAAAATATGCAAGAAGCGGCAAGATATATTAACAATTTGCGCGCTGCAGGAGGTACAGAAATACTAAATCCAATAAAATTTGCGCTATACGAAAATACAGAAAAAGTAATATTACTATTTACAGATGGTCAAGTTGGAAACGAAAAACAAATAATAGATTTTGTAAAAGAACATGGAAAAAACAGTAGAATATTTCCATTCGGAATAGATTCAAATGTAAACTCATATTTTATAAAGCAGTTAGCCAAAGCTGGTAATGGTAAAGCAGAATTAATACAACCAAATGAAAAAATAGATGATAAAATAATAAGAACATTTGCAAGAATACAAACACCAATGGTAGAAGACATACAAGTAGATTATGGGCAAAATAAATTAGTAGATGAAATAAAAGAAGAAAACAGTCTATTTAACTACGAATTCTTTAACGTATTTGCAAAAGTAGAGGAGATAAAAGACGACATAAAATTAAAAGGAAAAATTTTAGGCAAAGAATACACATGGAAAATTGCTAAAGAAAAAATAACTAACACTGATGTAGACCTAGAAGTGCTATTTGCAAAACAAGAAATAGAACGTTTAGAAGATTACATTAAAAATACATACGACTACGAAAAAATAGAAAATTACAAGAAAATGATAATAGACATAGCTGTAAAATACAATATAAATTCTGAATACACATCTTTTATAACAGCATATGAAAGAGAAAATAAGCTACTTGATGTACCTCAATATCAAGAAACAACATTAAGTAACAAGTTCATGTTTGATGCATTTGAAGGAATAGATGCAATGGATTATGAATGTGAAGAAAGCTTTTCGGGTTCAGATCAAAGAATGTTTAATACTTCAAATTTATTTGGAGCTAGTGCTGATACTCATTCGATAAAAGGAAGCACTAAAGGTTCAGGAGCTCTTAATATTCCAAGTTTTATGAAAAAATCTAGAGTAATAAGCCCAAAATATGAAGAAGCATTGCGTTGGGATGCAAAAAACCATAAAACAACAGAATTATTAGATGAAAAAATTAACGAATATTACGAAAAATTTATTAAGCAAGAAGAAAAATCAATATTAACATATTTACTATATGCATTATATGATTTTAATAAAGGAGCACAAAAAATTGATTATGAAAGATTAGTACAATTCTTAGAAGCACACAAACAAGAAATAAGAAAATCAGAATTATATATGCAATTAATCTGCAGATACTATGAAGACATGAAAATAGATTTTACTGATAATCGAGAAAAATTACTAAACATTATAGACGAAGATTACAAAAAATTAATTTTAACAAATGCAAAAATAAAAGTATATAAAAGTGTAATAACAGAAAAAGAAGTAGAGCAAATTATAAAAGAAAACAAAATATCAGAAAACATAGATAACGTAATTTGGTATTTATATAGCAAAATGGTTATACAATTTTAGAAAAAGTGATATAATGTTGAAAAAATAATAGGAGAGAAAAAAATGGAAACAACAGTATATCTAATAAGACATTCAGTAAGACTTAACATGAAAAACAACATAGAAAGTTACAACACAACCCAAGAAAATTTAATAAAGAGCGAAAAAATAATACTAAGCGTAACAGGAGAAAGAAGAGCAGAAAAACTAAGCAACGAAAGAGAACTACAAAACATAGATGTAGTATACGCAAGCAACTGCGTAAGAACATTGCAAACAGCAAAATATTTAATGGAGAAACAAAATCTTAAGGCAAACCTTGATGAAAGACTAGACGAAAGAAGAACCGGAAAACCAAATGACAAAGAATATCCAGATTGGTACATAAGACAATTCCAAGATGAAAACTTCAAAACAGAAGGCGGAGAAGGTCAAAAAGACGTAAGAGAAAGAATGGAATCAGTATTCAATGAAATTGTAGAGAAAAATAAAGGCAAAAGGATTGCAATTTTTACACATGGAAATGCCATGACCTTTCTACTCATGAAATGGTGCAAAGTAGAAAACGTAACTCCAAACAAAGAAATAACACTAAGCTACAATGGAAAAATCATCTTTAACAAAAGACTAAATTCACCTGAGGTATTCAAGTTGACATTAGATGAAGAAAATAATGTAAAAAATATAGAAAACATAGAATTTGCAGACTTAGAATTTGATGACTTTAATATATAAAAATTGAAATGAAAATTATATACTGAAATTATAAATAATTCCAAAACTAAATAATTTAAATGAGTATATAGAACAATTTGTGGAAAGTTGCCCAAAATTTTCTGATATACTCGTAAGATAAAATGGAAGTTTTTACTGGAGCTAAAAAATAAACTAAATATTAAAAGGCTGAGCCTAATTTTGCTCAGTCTTTTCGCTTTGCCTTTTTGAAAAAAATAATATGATGGATTTGATATATAAGATTATACTGTAAAAAACGAGTGTTGATAAAAGAATATTAAAAATACAATTGACTAAAGTTAAAATATTTTCTCATAACTCTAAGGCGAGTTTGAAATAATTTTGCTTTACAATTTTGATTTAATCGCTACAGCTTGAGTGGTTGTAGTGATTTTTTAAATTCCTCAATTAGTTAACAATAATGACTAAAAATAGGCATTTTATGTGAAATTGGGGAAAGGTTGGGGAAGAAAATCTCCCAAAACGTTTATATTTCTGATAAAAATCCAGTAAAAGACTATGGGAAACCTAATTTTATAAATAGTAGTCTTTTACAGAACACACATAATCGTTAGAACAAAATCAAAAATTTTGACAACGATTTATTTTTATCGTGAAAAGTCTAATGACTTTAGTGAAATCTGAAAAAAGATTTTAGACTAATTTTTGTTGTGGTAGTAGCAAGTTTTCTAAAGCATTTCCTGCATTTCTATTATGAGAAATAATAGGATGCACATAGAAATTAAATGTTGTTGTAATTTGTGCATGTCCAAGTCTTGCTGCTACAACTGCTACATCAATATTTTGTGATATTAGAAGTGTAGCATTTGTGTGTCTTAATCCGTGAAAATTAATTACAGGTAGTCCTATTTGATCAACATATTTTACAAACCATTTGCTTATTGTAGAAGGGTGCATGGGTTTGCCATCAGCTTGTACAAATAACCTATTAGAATCAGTCCATAATTCACCATAGAACGATTTTTGTTCATCATACCATAACTTATATTGCTCAAGTAGAGAAACAACGAAATCTGGAATTGCAACTTCTCTGATAGAACTTTCTGTTTTAGGTGTTTTTGTAAATACACCTTTGTCAGCTAAATATTGGCTAGAACGATTTATACTAACAATTCCTGTTTTTAAATCAATATCTTGCCATTCTAATCCCATTAATTCACCTAAACGAACACCAGTAAATATTGTAAGAATGATTGCAACTTTATATTTTATTTGATCTTCACCAAGTAAGGATAGATTGTGTAATAATATTTTACATTGCTCATCATCATAGTATCTTCTTTTTGGCTTTCTTGCTTTTGGTGGTTGAACACGTTCAGCAGGATTAGATATAATTAGTTGCCAATATACTGCTTTATGAAGCATTGCTCTTAATAATCTGTGATGTTCTAATATTGTTTTACCAGATAAAGGCTTTAATGTTTTCTTACCATTGTTGCCTTTTTTTCTAACTAACTGGGTATCTCTACTAAGTAAATCATAAAAATGCATGATGTCAGTTGGTTTGATTTTGTTAATATAGAAATGTCCAAAGTAGGGTAGAAGTCTTGTTTCTAATATTCTACAATATCTCTTGTATGTTGATGGTGATAGTTCTTTTGATGCATAGTCTCTTTTCCATATTTCTGTGAATTCAGAAAATTTTAAGGATTTGCCTTCTACAAACATTCCGTTTTGAACATCAGCCACGAATTTTGCTAGTTCTATTTCTGCTTCTTTTTTGGTTCCGTGTATTGTTTTTGTTTTCTTTATAGGTTTTCCTTGCAAGTCGTATCCTGCAAGACATACTAGTCTGTAACTATTTTTTCCTCTTTTTTCAATACTCCCAGCCATTACCTTTTTCACCTCCTTTCAGGCATACCTATGGGTGGGAGGGAGAATGTATTATTAAATTTCTTTTAAAATATCAAAAAAATCAACATCATCTATATATTTATTTAAAATAATTCTTAGATATTTTTTTAAGTGCTTAATTATGGTATAGTATACATTAAAATCTTCTAAGAATATAAGATCTTCAGCATAAAATTCTTGGTGTAATGCTTTATTTTTACTTCTCGAAATTTTAGTATAAATTTCTCTTTCTTTACTTGAACCAATAAGATTATTTTTTAGATATAATTGCCTTAAGGTATCTAATGTGTTAGAAATATTGTCAAAATTTCCATGAGCGATATCCGAACGTAAATTATAAATTTCCGAAAGTTCTTTTTTTAAATAATCTTTTTTATTTTCAGGATTATCTAGGTATAAAAGTAATATAATTTTATTTTCAAAAGTTCTTTTAATAGATTGTTCTACATTGTATCTATCTGCATTCGGCTTGTGTGCAAGAAGCATTTCAAACAGAGAAACAAGTAAAATCAATTTTTCTTGATAATGTCGCTGACGTTCTATGTGAGATATTTGTTCAGCAATATAATTGAATTTTTCATCATTTTCAAATTTAATAATTTTATCCACTTTTGAATAAATAATATCTTTTATTACATGGAATGGCATTATAAACATGTCTGAATCTGACGAACTTGATTCACAAGAACTATTAAATCCGAAGAGATTATTAAAAGTGATAAATGATGAATTACAATCGCCACATGATACTGGTCTTTTTGAACATAAAAAGATATCATTACTTAATCTATCTATATTATCTATATTACAAAAAGATAAAAAATTTAAAATTCTAGAGGTTTTATTGTCACAACTGTCAATTAGAGAATATTCATTAGGAATAGAAATATAGTCAAATCTTACAATAACCCAGATGGATGCCATTTTATGATATATATCATGATTTGAGTTGAAATTATATGTTATTTCAAAGTGTTCGCAAAATTGTTTTAAATCTTTTTCAAGAATTTCTTCCTCTAAAGTAATAGAATCATTTAAATTGGATCTTTTTAGAAAAGATGCAACATCATCAATTTCTTTTTCGGTTCGTGGATTATCAAAATAGATATTATTCCAAAATTTATCAGATGGTTCTATAGGATATAAATATTTGGTTAATAGATAATCACTAAATATTTTTTCCTCCGATTTTTTTTCTTCATTTTTAAAAAATTTCATAATTAAGCTCCTTTATTTATTTTTATCTAACCATTTATCAAATTCTTCTTCAGTTCTTATTCCTTTTTTTATATCTTTTTTAAAGTTCTGTGCTGCTTCTTTCCAATTTTCATAGTCTTCTTTTGAATATATGTCAGGATTTCTCTTTAATAAGGTTGCTTTATTAGCAAATGTATTCCTGTATTTTTTATAAACTGGATTTTCATTTTCTTTTCTTTTTTGTTGTAACTGATTGCCAACTTCTCTACATGTTTTACCTTCATAGTAAATATTTTCACAAAAAAATGTATTTGATTTAGAGGTTAAAAAATATCTATGACAATTTTTACATTGTCTAATAAATTCATTATTGTTTACTACTAAGTTATACAATGATATATAAAATACTGTATATATATTTTGTGTTAGAATGTAATTATTGCTTGATATTTTATTTCCACTTTCATCAATTTTTTTTATTTTTTTTATTAATTCAGAAGAATTTTTATGTTTTAAATCATTCGCATATATTTGTGAGTATTCAAAATTAAATGATCCACAATGTTGAAAATTGGTAGAAAATTTATCTAATTCTTTTTTGTGTTCGTCATAAAAAACATAAAATTTTTGCTGCAATGTAAGAGAATTAATTTCATTATCATTGTTATATCCATAAAGTAGAGTTACAAAGGAAATTAGTAGTTTTTGCATGTCAATAATCTTCTTTTTTTCTAATGGATAAACTTTTTTTGCAAGAGTAATTATTGTCTTTAAATCGGTTAATTCATCTATTTCAATATTTTTTATATCTAAATCATCAAATAAATTGATAAACATACCAAAATATTTTGTAAAAAATATAACAAAGTCATTAAATCTATCAAAATCCAAATTTAAGAATTCTATAAGCAATTCTCCATTTTTATTAATAAGTGCGTTTGAATCGATGACAAAGTAACCTGTCATTTTATCTATATTATCATTTGGAGTAATATTTCTTAATTCATCAGGTGCTGTATATTTAAAATTATTTAATTTTTCTTGATATATTTTTGACAAATTGATAGTTTCTTTTTCAGACGGATTTTTTAGTTTTAATAATTCATTCCAAAATTCAGTGTTAATTTTATTGTTGTAAGCAATAGCTTCTTGTTCTTCCTTACTATAAGTATCTTTTATATATTTTTCTGTATCATCAATAGAATTTGTTGCATCTGCAAAAGCAACTGGTATTCTATATGGTATAGGCGTGTATAAAATTGATTTTAAACTTAATCCTTGATAATGATTATTTGCAATAGAATATATTTTTATATTCTTATCAAAATCTATTTTTTTCATATATATCTCCTGTTAACTATTAATTGTTTGAATATGTACCTAAATTATTGTTTTCAAAGATTCATTAAGGTACTTTACAAAGCTAACTATTGTTATTATAATTTAATTGTTAGCAAAAGTCAAGCGCTAATAACAAAAAAACAGGAGGTGATTTTATGGAACTACAAAAAGTACAAAGAACAACACTAACAATGAAAGAAGCAGCAGAGTATTTAGGAATATCTTATTGGTTGATTAATCAATTAGTAAGAAGAAAACAAATACCTTGCTCAAAAGTTGGTGGAAAATTCTTGTTTAGAGTACAAGTGTTAGATGAATACTTGAGCTCTAAAGAACAAGAATCAGTTAATTACTAATTTAATAGAAAGCGAGGAAAGGAGGATATGTATGATATTCAGTGGTTTAAGGTAGAAAAGAATATTTTCTATAACAGTAAGATCCAATTGCTTTTAGGTTATAAAGATGGAGATACATATCTTAGAGTATGGATACAATTATTATCATTAGCTGTTGAATGTAACGATAATGGTAGATTAGTAATCGGAAATAATCCTATTTCTATTAAAGAATTTTCGAAAATTATGGGAAAATCTTCGAAAAAAATGAGCAAAATATTGGAAAAATTTCTAGAATTGGAAATGCTTAAAAAGGATGGAGAAGTATTTGTTATAAAAAATTGGAACAAGTACCAAAGCTTTGATAGGCAAGAGACTTATCAAATTAATAATCGTGAAAGACAAAGACGTTTTAGTGAAAAAAAGAAAAAAGAACATGAAAAAACTAACGTTAGTCTAACGTTAGATAACGCTACAGAGGAGAAAAGATAACAAAAGAAATAAGAAAAGAAGAAAATATAAGAGAGGAGGAAGACAGTGGATTCAGAGAATACAAATTGTGATGATGTTATACACAATAGACTCAAAAAATGTGGATTTTGTGTTAAAGAATTGCAACCAATAGGACTTGATTATCTCTATGCAAATATATCCGAAGATAGTATTGAATATGAAAGGTGTAATTGTAATAAGTCTAAAGAATATTGGAAAGAAATAGACAATAAAGAATATGAACAGCAAAAAAGAAAAAGAATCAGAAATATTATAAATACAATCTATAAACAAAACTATATAGGAAGAAAATTGCAAGAAATGCACCTAGAAAACTTTTATTTTGACTCTAGTAATAAGAATGTATTAGATGCTGTAAATGATTATATCAATAAGAATAAAGATATAATGAAATCCGATAGTCTGATAATAATGGGCAAGTCAGATACAGGTAAAACACATTTGGCAGCAGCTATTGCAAACAAACTAATAGAAAATGATAAAACAGTTCTAATGGAGAGATTAACCAATTTATTAGACAGAATAAGAGAAACTTACGAGAATAATACTAAATCAGAAAATGAATTAATAGAGATTTATTCAAATGTTGATATGCTTATAATTGATGATCTAGGGACTGAAAAGATAAGTAGTTGGGCATTAGAGAAATTGTACACTATAATTCAAAATAGATATGAAAATGGATTACCAATAATTATAACAACAAGGTTTAATAAAGAAGGATTAATTGAAAGATTTAGTTATAGTAAAGATCCAGATTTAGTAGATGCGATAATATCAAAATTGTATCAAATGTGCTTTGGAATAGTATTAAGAGGCACAAAAAAAGAGTTAGTAAAAAGTCCGCAAAACTAAAAATACTAACCCAATTGATTATATTATAATTGTAATATAAAAATAAAAAAATGTAAAGAGAAAGTGAGGAAAAAATATGATAATAGAAGGAACATTATATTATATAAGACCAGAAAAAATAAAAATAGGATATAAAAAGTTTAGAACAATTAGACATGAAATACTAGAAACTTTGGAAGAAAATATTAAGAAAAGAGGACTTAGAGGACCATTTATTGTAACTAGAATAGGAAATGAATTAGTTACTTATACTGATTTTAATAGACTAATTGCAGCCAAAGAAATGGGAAAAGAATTGGTTCCATGTGTCATAATAAGTAATGAACTTATGAACAAAAGGATAAAACGTCTTAATAGATATAGAAGATATGATAAACTAAAAACAATCTAAAAAGTAAATTTATAGTACCTGAATAAAGCAAAATTCAGGTACTATTTTTATAAAAATTTGCACATTAATAGGTACGACTTTGGTACAAAAATAAGTACAATAAAAATACAAAATTGCCATTTCTATGTCCTAGCAAGCACTGAATATGGGCGACCGAAAATTCAATTTCTTGTCCCAGCAAGCAATGAACTTGGGAGACCGAAATTTCTACTTGCCTCAAATTCTATTCGATGGGATGAAATCCCAATCCCTTTTTCAAAAGTAGAAATATTTCGAAAAAGTAGAAAAATTTGTAAAGCAAATTTATTTGATTTTATTGAGAAAAAAGTCTTTTTATGATATAGTGTTAGGGAATAAAAAAATTAGAAAGAAGTGAAAAAATGTCTTTTATTTTTAACAAAAGTGATGCAAAAAATCATCTTAAAGAATTGGTAAATAGATTTGGTGAAAACTATGAATTTTATAATAATTCAAAATATAATGAGAGTGAATGTAGATTAGAATTTATAGATGGACTTTTAAAGGATTTTGGGTGGGATGTCCAAAATTCAAATGGAAAGTCACCTAACTTAAAAGAAGTAGTGGTTGAATCATATGAACAAGAATTAGGCAAGCCAGATTATACAATGACATTTAATGGAGTATCTACTTTTTTTGTTGAAGCAAAAAAGCCAGCAGTAAATATTTTAGAAAATATTGATTGCTCATTTCAAGCAAGAAGATATGGTTGGTCAGCTAAACATAAAATATCTGTATTAACTAATTTTAAAGATTTGTTGATATATGATTGTTCAGATATGCCAAAGAGTGATGATCCTACTAATAAAAATCTAATTGCTAAATTTAATTATTTAGAATATTTTGATAAATATGATGAAATATATCAATTAATTTCTAAAGAAATTGTATATAACGGAAAATTTGAAAAAAGATTTAAGAATTTTTCTGCTATAGGACAGACTATTGATGAGATGTTCTTAAAACAAATAAATACTTGGCGAGTACAATTAGGACAAGAATTATTCAATATAAAAGGCGGAAATATAGAAGATATAAATATAGAGATTCAAGAATTTATAAATGAAATTGTATTCTTGAGAATTTGTGAGGACAGAAATTTACCTTTATATAAGACTTTGCAAAAATCTATTTCAATAGATTCAATGCTTCAAAAAGAATTGGAAAAAATCATCGAAATTGCAGACAAAAGATATAATTCAGGAATATTTAAAGAGCGTAATATAATAAATGAACTAGATAAAACAATTTTAAAAAATATTATTACAGATTTATATTATCCGAATAGTCCTTATGATTTTACTGTTATCAGTTCAAATATATTAGGAGAAATATACGAAGTATTTATATCAGAAACTCTTATTGTAAAAAATAATGAAGTAATATTACAACCTAAAAAAGAAAATTTAAATAGAGCAATTGTTACAACTCCGTATGATATAGTGAAATTTATGGTGAGTAAAAGTTTAGAGAGTTTTATAAATAAAAAGAACCCTGATGAAATTAAAAAATTAAGAATAGCAGATATAGCTTGTGGTTCAGGAATATTTTTAACAGAGGTATTAGATTATTTAATTAATTATTGTCAAGATTGGTATGAAAAAAATAAAAAATATGATAATTTGGAGGAAACATATACAAATACATATAAATTAACATATAAAGAGAAAAGAGAAATATTAACGAGTTGTTTATATGGTGTAGATATTGATTATCAGGCTGTAGAAGTTGCAAAATTCAGTTTATTACTTAAAGTTTTAGAAAATGAAACAGAAGAAACTGTAATAAATGAAAAACCAGTGTTGCCATCTCTAGATAATAATATTTTTAATGGAAATTCTTTGATTGATTTAGAAATGCTAAGAGATGCAACTACGGATGAATTAATAAGTATTAATCCATTTTCATTTAATAATATAAATGGTGGAAATAAATTTGATTTAATAATTGGTAATCCTCCATATGTAAAAACAGAAGACATGATAAAACTTCAAGATAAGAAAGAAATACAAGCATATAAATCAGAATATTATGTTGCGTATAAGCAATTTGATAAATATTTCTTATTTATACAAAGAGCCGTAGATTTAGTAAAAGACTCTGGAATGGTATGTTATATTGTACCAAATAAATTTATAAATAATGTTTCAGGCGAAAAAATAAGAGAACTTATTTCAGAAAATAATTATTTGAGGTTGTTTATAGATTTTAACTATCAGCAAGTATTTAAGGATAAAACTATATATAGTTCTATAATTATGCTGAATAAAAATAAAGAAGAAAACTTTGAATATTGCTATATAAACAGCTATGCAGAATGGATTATTAATAATAAAAGTAATATTTATACTAAAATAGATTGTAATGAAATAGATAAAAATCCGTGGATATTATCTATGAATATAGAAAAAATGAAAGAATTAAAAAAATTGTTTAATAATTCTATACAATTATCAGAAATAGCAATACCTTTTAATGGAGTTCAAACTAGTTTAAATAAAATATATGTAATTAAAGGGAAAGAAATAGTAAATGAAGATGAAAATCATGTTACTATCAAGAAAAATAATAAAGAATATAAAATCGAAAGAAGCATATTAAAAAGATATTTCCAACCAATAAATAATGTAGAGAAGAATGTAAATTCTTTTGATCCTTTAGTTACAGATAAATATATTATATTCCCATATGATGAAGGAGGGGAATTGATAGATATAAATTTACAACAGTATAAGGGAATAAAACAGTATTTACTAGACAATTATGATTTGATAGTTCCAAAACAAGTTTCAGGAAAAAATACAGGTAGAGATGTTCCAAATTCAAACAAAAGTAATTGGTATCAATTTGGAAGAGTGCAAGCAATAAATGAATTTAACAATCAAGAAAAACTAATAGTTGGAGTAATGTCAAAAGAGCCAATGTTTATGTATGATAATGAAAATTTAGTTATACAAAGTGGAGGAACTGCTGGGTATTGTGGAATAAAGATGAAACCAAATAGCAAATATAATTTATTCTTCTTACAAGCATACCTAAGTCATCCAATAATGAATGATGTGATGGAAAAAATGGGAAGTGATTTTGAAGGTGGATTCTATTCGAGAGGGACTCAAGTGTTGGAAAAATTACCTATTATAGATGTTGATTTTGATAATACTCAAGAAAAGAAATTATATGATAAAATTGTAAATAATACTAGAAAGATATATGATTTAAATAAGACATTAAAAAGCAAGATAATGAAAAAATCAGAAGGAGAGGCAATTATTAGCTTAAGAAAACAAATAGTTATAGAAATAATGAAAGATATTACTGAACTAATAGAAATGAAGGATGAATAATAAATGAAGTTAAAAGAGAATATAACACAAAAAAAATTAAGAGGAGGGTATTATACTCCACAAAAATTAGCAAATTATATAACTGAATTAACATTAAAAAATGACATGAGAATTCTAGAACCTAGTTGTGGAGATGGTTCTTTCTTAAGAAGCATAAAAAAAATGTTAGGACATAGTAATTATAATATTGAAAAAATTGACGCTGTTGAATATATAGAAGAAGAAGCAAATAAAAGTAAAAAAGTACTAGAAGATATTGATAATGCTCAAGTAATCAATGATGATTTTTATAACTTCTATGTTAACTGTAAAGAAAAATATAATTTAATTATTGGAAATCCACCATACATCAGATATCAATATTTAACTACATTTCAAAGAGAAAAACAGGCGGAAGTATTAATAAAAAATAAAATGAAATCAAATAAGCTAATTAATAGCTGGGTTTTCTTTTTGGTTGCATGTATAGAATTATTAGAGAAAAATGGTAAAATTGCATTTGTTATACCTGCTGAAATAATGCAAGTTGCATATGCAGAAGATTTACGAAAGTATCTATCAAAACATTTGTCAAAAATAACTATTATTTCATTTAATGAATTATTATTTGAAGATGCTGAACAGGAAGTGGTTGTGTTAATAGGAACAAAAAAAGATAAAGAAAAAGAGTGTTTAATATCTAATTCTTTATATGACAATTTAAATGATTTTATAAAAGAATATGATGAAAATAATTTAAAATATGAAAAAATTTTAACTAATGATAAATGGACAAGATACTATTTAAATGAAGATGAGAATAATGTCATTGAAGACATAAAAAAGGATAAGAGATTTAGACGAATAGGAGATATAGGTTTAGTAAATGTTGGAATAACTACTGGAAATAATGATTATTTTTCATTAGATGATAATTATGTAAAAAAATATGATTTAAAAAAATATACTAAACCATTAATAGGTAGAAGCTCTCAAACTCATGGATTAGTTTTTAATGAAGATGATTGGAATAAGAATGTTAGTAAGGGAGTAAAAGCATATCTTTTAACTATAAATGAGAATGTAAACGTTGAAGATATGAGCAAAGAACAGCAAGAGTATATAAAAATTGGTGAAGATAATGAAGAAAATAAAGGATATAAGTGTAGAATAAGAAAAAAATGGTATTCAGTACCTTCTATATGGATACCAGATGCTTTTTTATTAAGGAGAAGTAATATTTATCCTAAATTTGTTTTGAATGGAATTGATGCAGTATCTACAGATACAATGCATAGAATTAAAATAAAAGAAAAGTATGACAATAAGAAAATATTATTATCATATTATAATAGTATATCATCTCGTATACTTTCTCAAGTCCACCAACGATCAGTCTCTTCAGGTACAGCTCAAGGGAAATACGAAGCTTCAGATCCTCGTTCAGGGCGTTGAAATGTGTCTCGAACGGTCTTGCAGCTGCTCCACCGGCATTTGCTACAAACATCGGAGGCTCAACTTCCATAGATACT
>ENA-UPTB01000717-UPTB01000717.1-human-gut-metagenome-genome-assembly--contig:-NODE-717-length-33369-cov-15.513307_pt1 | contig 33369 bp, 30 predicted proteins | sample MGYA00250046_ERZ773369 | MGnify/ENA primary metagenome ERZ773369 (study PRJEB29103, sample SAMN06111938) | human gut metagenome | biome: human gut; feature: ankylosing spondylitis patient; material... | reverse complement strand
GTGGGGTGGTTCCAGCGCACCAGTGCTTCCATGCCCACGATGGCGCGGGTCATGCTGTTGCACTTGGGCTGCAGGAAAAAGGTGAATTCGTGGTTGTCCAGCGCATGCTCCAGCTCACTCAGCAGCTGCTGCTGGGCCTTGAGGCTGTCCAGCATGGCCGGGGCAAAGCGGTGGATGCCGCTGCCGGAATGGTCCGGGTTCATCACGGCGATCTGGGCGTAGTTGCACAGGGCGGCGGCGTCCGCTTCCGGATGCTCGCTCACCGGGCACAGGCCCAGCGCCAGAAAGAAGGTGACACCCTGATGATTGGGGTTCACGCAGGTCTGCAGGGTGATCACGATGTCCTGCTGCTGCACGCGGTCGTCCGGCAGGCAGAGGAAAAAGTCATCGTTGCCCCAGTAGCCCACAGGGCAGCCGGAGGTCTTTTGATAGTCCAGCAGATGGCTGGCCAGGGTGTTCAGCAGGGCATTGCCCTGCTCGGTGCCGTAAAGCTCGTTGTACAGCCTGAAGTGCTCAACGTCGATGGCCGCGACGCACCACTTTTCGGTTTTGTGTGTGTCCAGAAAGTCTTGCAGATGCTGCAGGAAGTCCTCCTTGCGTGCAATGGCTGTAAGGGCACCCGGCTGTACTGTGCCGACGGTTGCATTTTGAATTGTTTTATCAGACATGGTCATCCCTCGCAGTCCGGCAAAAATTGCCAGCTTCAGACATAGTTTATCCAGTTACGCTCTTATGTAACAGTATAGCATCAAATGTGCAATTTGAAAATAGCTTCCGGCAATCTTTATCGCACAAAAATGCACAGAATACGCCGCAAAAAACCGATAAAAAAGCGGGTCATCGCAGATAATTGCAACAAATCCGCAACAACCCACTGGGCTTATTTCTTGCTGTCCCGGTCCTGATCGGACTCCCGCCGATCCAGTTTTTTGCGCAGCATTTCCAGCGAAGTTCTCTTCACACCGTGCTTCAGCTTGGGGTAGGCCCGCAGCATGCGGCGCTGGCCGATGACGCGGGGCTTCTTCAGCATCTGGGCACGCATCTCGTCGGAGCGTACCTGCAGCTCGGCCGACAGCTCTTCCAGCTGCAGCAGCGCGGCGGCGCGTTCTGCGGCCCGCTCCGAAGCGCCCTGTGCCGCCAGTTTGGCGGCGTTGGCGGCCTCGGCCGCGTTCAGGCGGGCGGTCTCCGAAGCGCGCCGTGCGGTCTCCATGGCTTCGTCGGTCCGGGCACGGATGGCGGCCATGGCCACACGCGGCTTCAGCTTGGGGACATTGTCCCGGGCTTCGGCGGCAGCCAGCTTGAGCTGCAGGCGGCTCTCGTCCATCTTCTGGTCGGCGGTCATGGCGGTGGTGCCCAGCAGCTCGGTCATGGCGTCGCTCACGGCATGGATGCTGTCGCCCAGCTTCTCCATGGTGTCCAGGGTGTCGGCCAGGGTGGAGGCCGCAATGGCGGTGGCCACCACGTCCGTGGCATACACGGCGTAGAGGATGCACATCAGGATCACGCCCACCAGCGTGGGGACCATGGCCACCAGTCCGGCTATGATGGGGTGCACGATGCGCATGACCACCAGGGTGCCCACGCCCCACAGCAGGCAGAATTCCAGGCAGATGTAGCCGCCGATGTTGAAAGGGTAGTCACTGTAGTCCCACCAGCGGGTGCGGTACAGCTTGTACAGGGCCCAGCCGCCCACCAGCTCCAGGGCACTGGGCAGGATGACACCGCCCAGATAGAGCAGCAGGGTGTTGTCCACCAGCGGGGTCAGAGCATAGAGCACGATGACCATGCCGAAGCCGTAGATGGGGCACACCGGCCCGTTCAGGAAGCCGCGGTTCACCAGCTTGCCGGTGGTCACAGCGGCGTAGATCACTTCCAGGCACCAGCCCAGACAGGAATAGATCAGAAAATAGGCCAGCGTCTGGTACAGCGAAAAGCCGCAGACGGTGGTCTGGGTGAGGAAGGCTACCACAAAAACACCTCCGGTCAGTTTTGCTTTGCTACGATCTTGTATTCGTCGCCAGGCTCAAAAAAGGGGCAGGCGGCGGTGCGGCAGGAGAGATAGCGGGCCATTTCGTCCTCGTCCAGTGCGCTGCCCTGGGCACAGTAATAGCTGCCGTATTCGTCCTGCAGGTTGTTCAGGCACAGTTCACAGGGGTCAGACATCGGCTTCGCCTTCCTGTGCGGCCTTGGCAGCCGCCTCGGCTTCGGCGGCTTCCCGTGCCATGCGCTTGAGCACCTTGGGCTCGATCCAGGTCACGCTGTCGTCGCCGGGCTTTTTGCGGGCGATGAGGGCCTTGATCTTGATGCCCATCTCGGTGAACATGCCCTCGTGCTCGGTGCGGATGTTCCACTCCGGCTCGTTCTCGTGCAGGTCGTAGGTCATCCACTCGATGTCGTAGCCGGAAGCGGGGAAGTACTCCAGACTGTCGCGGAACAGGTCATCGTCATCGGTCTTGAAGTAGATCTCGCCGCCGTCCTTGAGGAACGCGCGGTAGTTGATGAGCTGACGGGGGTAGGTCAGGCGGTGCTTGTGGGAAGAGCCGTTCTTGCTCCATGGGTTGCAGAAGTTGATGTAGATGCGGCTGACCTCGTCCTCCGCGGTGATCACGCCCTTGATGCGCTCGATGTCGGTGCTCATGATCTTGACGTTGTCGATGGGGCGGTTTGCGGCCTGATAGGCGGCCTCGATCTTGCGCTTGGCCAGGATGAGCACCTTGTCGGTGATGTCGATGCCCAGATAGTTGTTCTCCGGGTGGGCGCAGGCCAGCTGGGAGATGAAACCGCCCTTGCCGCAGCCCAGCTCCAGCACAAAGGGCTGCTCCGGGCGGGCATACTGGGCGTGCCACTTGCCGCCCCAGATCAGGGGTTCGTGGACGTGGAAATCGGCGGCCATCAGCTCGTCGTGTGCATAGGGTTTAAAGCGCATTCTCATGATCAATATTCTCCTTCAAAAAATCTTCAACCTGCTCCGGCGTGGCGGCGCAGCTGCCCTGGCAGATGCCGGGCTTGCCGCCGCCGCGGCCGTTCAGGGCGGTGTTCAGGGCCTTGGTCAGGGCACGCACATCCCCGCCGGCCTGGGCCAGGCAGTAACCGGTGCCCTTGTCGTTGGGGGTCAGGGCAGCGCACAGACCGGTGGTGGCCTCGCTCAGGCGCACGGCCAGCCGGTGCAGGCCGTCCGGGTCCAGCCCCGGCACGATGCGGATGGCATTCTGCTCCGGCTCCACGGCGGCGGCCAGTGCGTCGAACAGCTGGCTGCACAGGCCGAAGTGGTTGAACTTGAGGGCCGTGTATTCATCGTACACCCGGTGTACGGCCACAGCGGTCTGGTCGGCTTTGGCGCTGAGCAGGGCCCCGATGTCCGCCTGCCGTGCCCGCATGGCCTGGGCAGCTTCCAGCGCCCGGGCACCGCACACGATGCTCAGCCGCACGCCGCCCTTGTAGTTCTCGCTGGTCAGAATCTTGATTTGACCCACCTGCCCGGTGGTGCGGGTGTGGGTGCCGCAGCAGGCGCACACATCGGCACCGGGAATGGTCACGATGCGCACCTGCCCTTCGATCTCCTTTTTGCTGCGGTAGGTCAGGGCGGCCAGCTCCTGCGGGGTGGGGTAGGTGATGACCACCGGCACATCCTGCCAGACGATGCGGTTGGCCTCCAGCTCGGCGGCGCGCAGGCCCTCGGCAGAGATGGGCACGCTGGTGTCCATGCGCACGGCCTCGGCCCCGATGTGGAAGCCGACATTCTCGGCCCCGAACATCCGGTGCAGGATGCCGGAAAGGATGTGCTCGCCGGTGTGCTGCTGCATTTTGTCAAAGCGCCAGTCCCAGTCGATGGCTTCCTCTACCGTGATGCCCGGCACGGCGGTGTCGGGCAGGGAAGGAACGCTGTGCCAGAGGATGCCGTCCTGCTCGTGGACATCGGTCACGGCCAGCTCGGTGCCGTCCGGCAGGGTCAGGGTGCCCCGGTCGGCAGGCTGACCGCCGCCTTCCGGGTAGAACACCGTACCTTCCAGCGCGAGGAGTCCGCCGCCGGTACGGCTGTCCGGAACGGCGGCCAGCAGGACGCTTTCGGCCCGGGTGCGGAAGGCATCCGCTTCAAAATATTTTTCAGTGCACTGCATGGTGCGTAAGACCTCCTGATGCTGTTTGCCGGGGCGGTGCGCCGGAAGTTTCTCTGAGGACCGTCCGCTGGGGTGGGACCCTGTTGCCGTAAGGCAATAGGGCGGGCGATGGAATGGCCCGATTCGCGTCCGAAGAGAAAGCTGCCGGCGTATCGGCCCAACAGGTGACAAATACCAAGTATACCACAGTATACCACGATTTTTGCCTGTGGAAAATAGTCTGCGATTATGTTATGATAAGAATCAACAAGTTTCCGGTCAAAATGTGGAATGTGAGGAAGGTAAAACCATGCGTGAAAGTGGAATCCTGATGCCGGTGTCCAGCCTGCCCGGCCCTTATGGAATTGGCTGCTTTGGCAAGGAAGCATTCAAATTTGTGGATTTTCTGGCCGATGCCGGGCAGAAAATCTGGCAGCTGCTGCCCCTGAGCCCCACCGGCTACGGCGACAGCCCCTATCAGAGCTGCTCCGCCTTTGCGGGCAACCCCTACTTCATCGACCTTGATGCCCTGAAGGAAGAAGGCCTGCTCACGGCAGCCCAGCTCAAGGCAGAGCCCTGGGGCGATGACCCGAAGCAGGTGGACTACGGCACCCTGTACACCAGCCGCTACAAGGTGCTGCGCACCGCCTATGCGGCCTGGCGCAAGGCCTGCAAGGGCCTGCACGGCTGCAGCGATTACTTCCCGGATGACTACTATGCCTTCACCCTGAGCAACGAGGCATGGCTGGAGGATTACGCCCTGTACATGGCTCTGAAAGTGGCCAACGGCATGAAGAACTGGGTGGAGTGGGAGCGCCCCTACCGCCTGCGGGACAAGGCTGCGCTGGCCGCCTTTGCTGCCGAAAATGAGGAAGAGATCGGCTTCTGGAAGTTTGTACAGTACAAGTTCAGCACCCAGTGGCAGGCCGTGAAGCAGTATGCCAACGACAAGGGTGTGCAGATCCTGGGCGATATCCCCATCTATGTCTCTGCCGACTCGGTGGATGCCTGGGTGGGCGGCAAGCTGTTCGAGCTGGATGCCAAGGGCCGTTTTGCCCGTGTGGCAGGCTGCCCGCCGGATTATTTCTCCGCCGATGGTCAGCTGTGGGGCAACCCGCTGTATAACTGGACGTATCATAAACGGACTGGATATGCATGGTGGGTCCAGCGGGTGCGCCATGCCCTGGGCATCTACGACCTGCTGCGCATCGACCACTTCCGGGGCTTCGATACCTACTGGGCCATCCCTGCCGACAGTGCCACCGCCAAGACCGGCAAGTGGGAAAACGGCCCCGGCATGGACCTCTTTGAGGCCCTGGAGGCTGCGCTGGGCCAGCTGCCCATCATCGCCGAGGACCTGGGCGAGCTGTTCCCCAGCGTGCGGGAGCTGCTGGCTGACAGCACTTTCCCGGGCATGAAGGTGCTGCAGTTTGCCTTCAGCGGCGGGGATAACGAGTATCTGCCCCACAACCATGTCAAGAACAGTGTGGTCTACCCCGGCACCCACGACAACACCACCATCACGGCCTGGTGGGAGAGCGCTGCCACCCCCAAGGAAAAGGCCACGGCGGCGGCCTACCTGCACCTGACCGGCGCACACCCTACCGCAAAGGAAGTCGCCGCCGTCAAAACGGCGGCTGCCCGCACCGCTCTGCTGCGGGCAGCCCTGGGTTCGGTGGCCGACCGTGCCATCATCCCCATGTACGACTGGCTGGGTCTGGGCGAGGAAGCACACCTGAACACCCCGGGCAAGCTGGGCGGCAACTGGGCATGGCGTGCAGCGGCCGGTTTTGAGAGCAAGACGCTGGCAAAGACCATTGCCGACGAGTGCAGTGTGTACTGCCGCGTCTAATTCCGGCGGGCACTTTGTAAATTGTTTGGCAATCTGACGAAAATGCAAAAATTCCAGTGAAAAATTGTGCGTTCTGCTGGCAATGGCCCCGCCTGAATGCTATAATGGCTATGAGTTCCCGGAGAGTGCCGGGAATCAGTCAGCTGCCAGTGCACGGCAGCACGATGCATGATGATGGGGAAAATGCAATGGAAAAACAATGGACCGAGCAGGATCTGCACAGTTTTGTGCAGACTGCACAGGCGGTGTTTGACAGTGTCAGCCTGACCGAAGAACAGCCGGAACCCGGCTGGCAGGACGAAAGCCTGCAGGTGGACTATGAGCTGCGCGGCGGACGGGTGGACTGCGTGCTGCACCGCATCGTGGAAGCGGACGGCAAGCGCTGGAAGCTGCAGATGTCGGCACCGCTGGCAGGCAATGTCCTGCCCGAAGAGCGCATGACGCCCCGGGAACGGGAGCTGTGCCGCGACGATATGAGCCACGATTTTCTGACCGGTGTGTATAACCGCCAGTATCTGGAGCGGGTGTTCGGCGCAAAGCTGGAACAGTGGGCCCGGCAGGGCCGCAGCGCCGCTGTGGCGCTGGTGGCTCTGGACAAGGGCCCTCAGCTCTGCGATACTTACGGCCAGCCGGTGATGGACCAGCTCCATTGCTTTGTGGGCAACCAGTGGAAAAAGCACTACGACACCCCCCTGCACCAGGTGGTGTGCCGTCTGACCGGCAGCATTTTTGTGGTGGGCAGCGTGGACACCACCGGCCCGCAGCTGGCAGCCCGGATGCAGGAGCTGTACGAGCAGATGCCGCACGAGTGCATCACCACCACCGGCATGATGCACCGGGTGCAGTTCACCATGAGCGGCGCGGCCGCCGGGCTGGACGAGGTGGAGGCCAAGAACTGGCCCGCCCTCTACGAGCTGTGCGACGCCCGCCTGCGCAAGGTGCAGGCTTCCGGCGGTGACCGGATCGGCTGTGCTGAATAACGATCATGTATAGAAAAGCCCCTTTTGGCGCACACTGGCTGCCAAAGGGGGCTTTTTGTATGGAAAACCAGAAAAACGACAACCTCAATCTCCTGGAAGCCGTGGTGCAGAACACCGAAATGGGCAAGAACACGCTGGAACAGATCGTGCCCATGACCGACGACACCCAGTTCAAGGCGGAGCTGCTGCGCCAGCGCAACCTCTACCACCAGCTCAATCAGGAGGCCCACACCGCCATGGAAGCCTGCGGCGGCACCGCCCAGGGCCAGAGCGCCATAGCAAAATTCAACACGAAGATGGGCATCAGCATGAAGACCCTGACCGACAAGTCCACCCGCAACCTGGCCGAGATGCTGACCCAGGGCAGCGGCATGGGAGTGGTGGACTGCGTGAAGGCACAGAAGGACTACCCCAATGCCGCACCCGGCACCAAGCGCCTTGCTCAGCGGCTGATGGAATTTGAAGAGGACAACCGCGTCCGGCTGGAACAGTTTTTGTAAGAAACGTTACCTGGCTGTGGGCCGGGAGTTTCTCCGAGGACCGTCCGCTGGGGTGGGACCCTGTTGCCCGTCAGGGCAATAGGGCGGGCGATGGAATGGCCTGCAACAGCAACGACTGCTGCCAGTGGCAGAAACAGGGAGTTGCTGTTGGGGCAGTGGCCAGCAGGGTGCAAGGCTCGTTCAAGAGCCGACGCAGCCGCTGGGTGCCACAACCCGTTTTTCGTGTCCGAGGAGAAAGCTACCGGGACGCGGCCAACATTGGGCGTGTCACGTCAGCAACACAAAACCCCGGCAGAGTCTGTTGAGCCTGCCGGGGTTTTCATCTGGAAAAGCTGAAAATCAGAGTGCTTCCACCATGGCGGCCACGATCTTCGTGGCGGTGGCAACGTACTCTGCGATGCTGAACTTCTTGACCACCAGCACCTCGTGGCCGTCCTCGTCGGCATTGTCGCTCATGGCGCGCAGGATGACGCAGGGCACGCCGTTCTTGGCGGCGATCTGGCTCACGGCTGCACCTTCCATCTCCACGCAGTCCGGGGCGCACTTGGCCTCGATGGCGGCCTTGGTGGCGCTGTCGCCCACAAACAGGTCGCCGGTGGCGATCTTGCCCACCAGTGCCTTGACACCGGCCTCGGCACAGGCCTTTTCGGCGGCGGCGATCAGCTCCGGGTCACCGGTATATTCCTTCCGATACGGCGGGTTCTGGCAGATCATGTCCAGCTGGGCGTCGTGGTACAGTACGGTCTTGCCGATGACCACGTCGCCGATGCCGATCTTCGAGGTCATGTTGCCTGCAATGCCGGAGAAGATGATCTTCTCGGCACCGAACTTGGTGATGAGCACCTGGGTGGTGGCGGCGGCGTTGGCCTTGCCCATGCCGGCACAGCACACCACCACCTGCTTGCCTGCCAGCGTGCCCTTGTGGTACTCCACGCCGCCGTAGGGTTCCACGGTGACGTTTTCCAAGCGGGCACACAGCTGATCGACCTCATCGGGCATTGCGCCCATAATACCAAAAATCATAGAACTCTCCTTACACGTTGAACAGGAACTCGATGACGTCGCCGTCGTTCACGACGTACTCCTTGCCTTCGGTGCGCTGCAGGCCCTTGGCCTTGACGGCGGCGTAGTCGAAGTTGTTGGCTTCCAGATCCTTGTAGCCGATGACGCTGGCGCGGATGAAGCCGCGCTCAAAATCGCTGTGGATCTTGCCGGCAGCCTGCGGGGCCTTGGTGCCCTTGCGGATGGTCCAGGCGCGGCACTCCTTCTTGCCGTCGGTCAGGAAGGAGATCAGGCCCAGCAGGTCGTAGCTGGCGGTGATCAGGTTGTCCAGGCCGCTGGCCTCGATGCCCATCTCAGCCAGGAATTCCTTCTTCTCCTCGGGAGAGTAGTCGGCAATGTCCTCTTCGGTTTTGGCGCAGATGGGGATGTAGCGGGCGCCCTCTTCCTTGGCGCGGGCGGCCACCAGCGGAACATACTTATTGTTCTCGATGCCCTCCATCAGGTCATCCTCGCCCACGTTGCAGGCGTACAGCACCGGCTTTGCGCTCAGCAGGCCCATCTCGTGCAGCACAGCCTGCTGCTCGGCGTCACCCTCGTCAAAGTCGAAGCTGCGGGCGGGCTTGCCGGCGCTCAGGTGGTCGGCCAACTGCTGCAGCCAGGCGGCCTCGGCGGCGGCACCCTTGTTGTTGCCGCTCTTGGCGGCCTTGGCCATGCGGCCGGCGCGGTTCTGCACCACTTCCAGGTCGGACAGGATCAGCTCGTAGTCGATGGCGTCAATGTCCGAGATGGGGTCCACGGCCTCGGCCTTGGAGACGTCCTCCACCACATGGATGATGTTGTCGTCGTCAAAGCAGCGCACCACATGCACGATGGCGTCGCACTCGCGGATGTGGCCCAGGAACTTGTTGCCCAGGCCGGCACCCTGGCTGGCACCCTTCACCAGACCGGCGATGTCCACGAACTCCACGATGGCGGGGGTCTTTTTGTTGGTCTGCCACACCTCGGCCAGCTTGTCCAGACGCTTGTCCGGCACGGCCACGATGCCGCTGTTGGGCTCGATGGTGCAGAAAGGATAGTTGGCCGCCTCCGCGTTCTTGGTGGAGGTGATGGCGTTGAACAGGGTAGACTTGCCGACGTTCGGCAGGCCGACGATACCTAACTTCATATAAAATACGCTCCTTACACGTTTTTTGGGCATAACAATACATCTATCATTATACGCAAAGCACCGGGGGAGCGCAAGCGTTTTGGCAAGATTGGCCCTTTGGGGCAGACAAAAAGCCCGCCGGGGAGTAAGGCATCCCCCGACGGGCCGGGACAGATGAAAATTACAGCAGCTTTGCGCGCAGGTCGGCGATCATGGCGTCGTACTCGGCGTCGGTCAGCAGTACCTTGGGCAGGCTGTCGCTGAAGGGCTGGCCCCAGCTCACGCCGCCCTTGTACTTGGGCACGATGTGCACATGCACATGGGGCATGCCGTCGCCGTAGGTGGCGTAGTTGATCTTGTCCGGATGGTACAGCTCGTCCAGGACCTTCGCCACCTTGGCCACGTCGGCAAAGTAACCGGCGTTCTCCTCCGGGGTCAGCTGGAAGTACTCGGTCTTGTGGCCCTTGAAGGCCACCACGCAGCGGCCCTTGTTCTTCTGGTCGCGGAACAGGTATACGATGCTGTAGGGCAGCTCGCAGACGTCCAGCATCAGAGCCTTGCGCTTTTCGTTGTCTTTTTCACAGTAAAAACATTCAGCCATGGGGAATACCTCTCTTCTCTCAAAACATAAAGCGGTGCGGCACCGCTTGCGATGCAGGAATGAAGCCCCGGCTTGTAGTACAAACCCGGTACGGTTTCAGTATACATCCCGCCCGGTAAAATGCAAGGAACTTTTCCCGCCCGGCGGCAATTTTGGCGGCCTGTACAAACCGGATGACGCTGTTTTGTGCGGTTTTTCGGCTCGAAGGGGCAAAACGCGCCGCTGATGCCTCGTCGATAGGAGCGGACCTGACCCGGCGAAATACATCCATCGACCGACGTGTGATGTCAGACCGAAATGCGGCCGCCGGGCCGGGCACATCCGGATGGGCAGAAGAACGGAGTTTGTGAAAAAATCATACAAAACCTTCTTTATTTTGTCATAACTCTCCAGTATAATAAAAGATGGAGAGCCTTTTTGACACATGGCCTGCCGCAAGCGCGGCGGCCATTGGATAGACCAGACGGGAGGAAACCTTTATGGCAAACGAAAAGATCCTTGTGGTGGATGATGACGCCAACATCTGTGAGCTGCTGCGCCTGTACCTGACCAAGGAGGGCTATCAGGTCACCACGGCCGGCGACGGCGAGGAGGGCCTGGAAAAGTTCAACCAGATCAAGCCCGACATGGTGCTGCTGGATGTGATGATGCCCCGGATGGACGGCCTGGAAGTGTGCCGCCGCATCCGCAAGGCGGGCAATACCCCGGTGATGATGCTCACCGCCAAGGGCGAGACCTTTGACAAGGTGCTGGGCCTGGAGCTGGGCGCCGACGATTACATGGTCAAGCCCTTTGACGCCAAGGAAGTGGTGGCCCGCATCAAGGCGGTGCTGCGCCGCTGCCAGACCACCTCGGCTGCAGCCGAGAGCACCGAGGGCGTGATCGAGTTCGACAACCTGCGCCTGGACATGAACAGCTATGAGCTGCGGGTCAAGGGCAAGGTGGTGGAGGCTCCGCCCAAGGAACTGGAACTGCTCAACTGCCTGGCTTCCCACCCCAACCGTGTGTACACCCGCGACCAGCTGCTGGACGAGGTGTGGGGCTTTGAGTATTACGGCGACAGCCGTACCATCGACGTGCACGTCAAACGCCTGCGCGAAAAGCTGGCCGGTGCTTCCGACAAGTGGGAGCTGAAAACCGTGTGGGGCGTGGGCTATAAATTCGAGGTGCGTCAGTAATGCGCAAGAGTATCTCGACGGCATTCTTCTCGCTGGTGTCCACCCTGATGGTGCTGGGCATCGTGCTGATGGGCTGTTCGGAATGGGTGCTGTTCAAGAATTATTTTGCCCGGGACCGCTATGAGACGCTGGACCAGGTGGTGGGGGTCACCCGCCGCACGGCCCAGTATCTGGCCCAGCAGGCGGCGCTGCCGGAGGGCGACGAGCTGGACGCCCTGAACACCAAGCTGGAAATCATCGGCGAGAGCGCGGAGGCCTATCTGTTCTTCACCGACAACGACGGCCGGGTGCTGATCGCTTCCAGCCCGGAAATGCTCACCGCACAGGCCGTGCCGGATGAGATGATGAAGAAGGCGGCGGCCTCCGGCGCGGACTACTACCATGTGTTCGGTACGCTGGATGGGGTGCTGACCGAAAAAAGCTATATCACCGTCAGTGAGATGTGCGACGAGCGCGGCAGCCAGAGCGGCTGGATCTTTTTGTGCTCCTCCGGCAGGCAGCTCACCGAGTTCAAGCAGCAGTTCTGGTCCAACTTCCTGCTGTCGGCCTGCGTGATGCTGCTGTGCGCCAGCATCCTGACCAAGCTGTTGATGCGCAAACTCACCGACCCGCTGCAGAAGGTGACCGACGCGGCCCAGCGCTTTGGCGGCGGCGACCTATCCGTGCGTGTGGAAGGCGTGGAAGGCGAAGGGGAAGTGGCCGACCTGGCCCGCACCTTCAACCGCATGGCCGACAACATCCAGACCAACGACAACTCCCGGGGCCAGTTCATGGGCAACATCGCCCACGAGCTGCGCACCCCCATGACCACCATCAAGGGCTTTGTGGACGGCATGCTGGACGGCACCATCCCGCCCGACATGCAGAACCATTATCTGCAGCTGGTCAGCGAGGAGACGGGCCGTCTGGCCCGTCTGATCCAGAACATGCTGGATCTGTCCAAGCTGGAAAGCGGCGAATATCAGGTCAATGCCCGGATGTTCAACATCTGGGACACCCTCACCGGCGTGGCACTCTCGGCCGAGCAGCGCATCAACGACGGCATGATCGAGATCGAGGGCCTGACCATGGACGAAAAGGCGCTGGTGTACGCCGACCCGGACCTGATCCATCAGGTGGTGTACAACCTGCTGGACAACGCCATCAAGTTCACCCCGGCGGGCGGCACCATCCGCTTCAGCGTGGAAAAACTGGGCCCGGAAACCGAGATCGCAGTCTGGAACTCCGGTCAGGGCATCAGCCCGGAGGCACTGCCCTATGTGTTCCAGCGCTTCTACAAGGAGGACCGCTCCCGCGGCCTGCACGCCCGCGGCGCGGGCCTGGGCCTGAACATCTGCAAGGTGCTGGTCAACCTGTCCGGCGGACAGATCCGGGTGGAGAGCCAGCAGGGCGAGTGGTGCCGGTTTGTATTCACCCTGCCCTCGCAGGCCCCGAACCCCGGCGGCATGAAGCGTCTGCCCGACGAGGCCGGCGGTGCCCCCGCCGTGGAGGACCCGGCCAGCATGAAACCGGTGGAATAACCGCACAGCCAGACTGCCCGGACGTCAGGGCGGTCTGGCTGTTTTGTGTTTCTCCGATTGAGAAACCCCTCGGTTGCTGCGCGACAGCCGCAGGCTGACAGCAGCCGATGCCGGTGCCCGTAACGACCCCTCCTGTGAAAAGGCGTTTGGAGCGCTCCGCAGAGCGCGACAAACGCGAATATAAAAATAATTTTTCCGCTATTTATGGCGAAGCGCACGCGAAGCCATTTCAAATCGTCAATACACCGCCCGCAGGGCCAAAAGAAAGAGGGCAGATGGACAAATCTATCCAATTACGACTTTTCGGTGAAAAACAGGCCGGCAGGTTTGATTTTTTGTGCGTTTTCATGTAAACTAAAGATATCCATGCCCCGGTATTCCGGAAACCGCAAAACCGGAAAAATACCGGGCCTGTGAGGATAAAAACTTTTGAATATAACGGAGCGTAACGATATACTATGGCGATTGTAAGTCCTTCGATCCTTTCGGCTGATTTTGGCAAGCTGGGCGCGGACTGCCGCACGGTGCTGGACGCCGGTGCACAGATGCTGCACTACGACGTGATGGACGGCCATTTTGTGCCCAACATCAGCTTTGGCGTGCCGGTGCTCAAGAGCCTGCACAAGACCCTGCCGGATGCCTTTTACGATGTGCATCTGATGATCAGCCACCCGCTGCAGTACGCAGAACCCTTCATCAAGGCGGGTGCCACCCTGTACAACTTCCATCTGGAATGCGAGGACGATATCCAGCAGACGCTGGATGCCGTGAAGGCGCTGGGCTGCAAGACGGGCCTGACCATCAAGCCCGGTACCGCCCCGGAGGCGCTGGCCCCCTATCTGGATCAGCTGGACCTGGTGCTGGTGATGAGCGTGGAGCCCGGCTTCGGCGGCCAGAAGTTCATGCCCTCGGCACTGGACAAACTGCGCTGGCTGAAGGCGGAGCGCGAGAAGCGCGGCCTGCACTATCTGCTGGAAGTGGACGGCGGCGTGGACGACACCACCGCCCCGCTGTGCGTGGATGCCGGTGCCGACGTTCTGGTGGCAGGCAGTGCCGTGTTCGGCAAGAACGACATGACCGCCGCCGTGCGCCGTCTGGCTGCCCTGTGAGAGGGAGCGTTGTATGGATGAAGCATTGATCCGGGAGCAGGAACAGCAGCTGCAAAAGACCGGAAAATATTACAAGCATATCTGCTGGATGGCGGTGCCGCCGCTGTGCATGGCCTGCTACCTGTACGGCCTGCGCCCGCTGCTGCTGTGCGGCATTGCCATGCTCACCGGCAACCTGTGCGACCGTCTGGTGTCGCTGCTGCGGCACCGCGTATATCAGAACAGCGACCTGTCCAACGAGAGCTTTGGGCTGGTCATTGCCCTGCTGATGCCGGTCACCGTGGACATCTATGTGCTGGTGGCGGCGGTGCTGGCCGGTGTGCTCATCGGCAAGGAGGTCTTTGGCGGCTACGGAAGCTACCCCTTCAACCCGGCCGCCGTGGGCTATGCCGTGGCGGCGGTGTCCTGGCCGGAACAGGTGTTCCGCTACCCGCAGCCCTATACGGCCATCCCGCTGTGGGATGCCTCCGGCGTGCCGGTGTCCAGTGCCATTGAGGACACCCTGAGCAGCGGCGGCATGCTGAACTACAACCCCATTGCCCTGAGCCTGGGCGAATACGCCGCCCCCATGGGCACCGGTGCCGCCCTGGTGCTGCTGGCCTGCGGGCTGTTCCTGTGGAGCCAGAAGGATGCCCATATGGCGGCCTCGGTGAGCTTTCTGGCTACCTGCGCCCTCATCGCCTTCTTCTTCCCGCGGCAGGCGGGTCTGGCAGAAAGCGATGTGCTGGTCAACGCCCTGCCCCGTCTGCAGTGCGTGCGGGACGAGCTGCTCACCGGCGCGGTGCTGTTCAGCGCGGTGTTCCTCATCAATGAGCCCTACACCTGTGCCCACCACCGGATGGGACGCATCCTGTACGGTGTGCTGGTGGGCGGGGTAAGCATGGGCTTCCGTTATTACGGCGTGTACGAAACGGGCGTGTGCTTTGCCGTGCTGGCCGTCAACAGCGTCTCGGCGTGGATCGACCGCACCGAGGTGCGGCTGTACTGTCTGCTGCACCACCTGCCCGCATCCGGTGCCGGAAAGGAGGCCGCAGAATGAGAAAAGCGACCGCAGAACTGATTTTGAAGGACCCCGACCGTTTTGCCCACCACGACCGCGTGTTCCTGAACAACCCCGTGGTCATGCAGGGCATGGGTCTGGCCCCGCTGGTGGTGCTGGCCACCACCGCCCATAACGGTGTGATGCTGGCGGCTGCGGTCACGCTGCTGCTGGTGCCCTCCCGCGTGCTGGCCTGCCTGCTGAGCCGTCTGTTCCCCCTGAACAGCGAGAATCCGGCCCCGGAAGAGCTGCAGAAAAAGCTGCTGCCCCGTGCGCTGGTGTACAGTCTGAGCGCGTCGGTGGTGTACCTGGTGGCCTACCCCATCCTGAACGCTGTGTTCGGCACCAGCCTGCTGACCCTGGGCATCTACCTGCCCCTGCTGGTGGTGGAGCCGCTGCTGACCTACCGCTTTGGCCGCGTGCAGGAAACGCTGCATAAGGCCGTGTCCAAAGGCCTGCGCATCACAGTGGGCTATGCGCTGCTGCTGATGCTGCTGGGCTGCGTGCGCGAGTGGCTGGCACTGGGCACGGTGTTCGGCACCCCGGTGGGGCAACGGGCCGTGCTGCCCATGGCCGGGATGCCGGCGGGCGGCTTTATCGTGCTGGGCGTGCTGTGCGCCGTGTGGCGTGCACTGGCAGCCCGGCGTAAGGCCTATCTGGTACGGGAAGCGCGCAGCCTTGTGGATGTGCATGCACAGAAGGAGGCGGACGGCGAGCAATGAGAGATGTTGTGAATGCCTGGGTGGTGTTCTTTGGCTATGCGGTGCTGGCCGTGTTTGCCCAGAATGCCATCTTTACCCGCGCACTGGGCGTGTCCCGTCTGGTGCAGCTGGTGGGGGATGACCGCACCAGCAGCTGGCTGTTCGGCCTGCAGCTGTGCATCACGCAGGTGCTGGTGGCCCCGCTGACCTGGTATGCCGGCAGCTGGATCGTCTCGCTGGAAAACCGCGCCCAGCTGCGCCCGCTGGTGTATGTGGCCGCCATTGCCGTGGTCTGCACCGCCGAAGAGCTGGTGCTCGGCCTGGGCCGCCGCCTGCCCCTTGCGGGCAAGCTGCTGCGCATCGTGCCCGCTGCAGCCCTGAACAGCTGCGTGCTGGGCACCGTGCTGGTGGAGCGCACCCAGAGCTTTACGCTGATGCAGAGCCTGGGCTTTGGCCTGGGCAGCGGCGTGGGCTACCTGCTGGCTGTGCTGCTGGTCACAGAGGCCCAGCACCGCCTGCGCAGCAAGGCTATCCCCTCCGCGTTCCGCGGCCTGCCCATCACGCTGGTGTACATCGGCGTGCTGGCGCTGGCCATTTATGGCTTTACCGGCCATTCGGTGATCCTGTAAAGGGAGGTAAGTCAAAATGGCAAAGTATAAACGTCGGCCCAAGGTCAAGCGCTACCGCCGCAGCTTTTACAGCCGCGGCATGCGCATCCGCAAGATCGTGGGCATCGTCGTGCTGGTGGCCGTGGTGCTGGCCGCGGCATGGTTCGCCGCGCCCCATGTGCTGGACTGGGCCACCCACACCTGGTACACCGTGGTCAAGGACCGGGATCTGGAAGCCGAGAGCGCATCCCGCGCGGCGGCATCCTCCCAGGCAGCGGCTTCGGCAGCTGCGTCGGAGGCTGCTTCCTCGGCGGCATCGGAGCCGGAAGAGGACGTCTTTGACGGCAAGGCGATCGTTTCCGGCCGGTGGGCGGAGCTGGACACGGCGGACCTCACGGACGATGACACCCTCCGCACCACGGCACAGCAGCTGAAGGCGCAGGGCGTGGAATACGCCGTGCTGACCCTGAAAGATGCGGCCGGAAACATCTACTATGCATCGCAGGCGGCGGCTGCGGCGGGCGGCATCGTGGCCGACCCGCTGGACGCCGGGCACATCGCGGCCATCCTGCGGGAAGAAAAGCTCATTCCGGTGGCGCAGCTCGCGGCCTTCAAGGACCCCATCTCGCCCCGCACCGACCCCTCCATGGCCATCCACTACAACGGCAGCGCCCTGTGGCTGGATGCCCGGAAGAACGGCAACCCCTGGCTGAACCCTTATTCCACGGCGGCAGTGGAGTATGTGGGCGACCTGGTGGAAGAGGTGCAGCAGCTGGGCTTTGAGCAGGTGGTGCTGACCAATGTGCAGTTCCCCAAGCTGAGCAAGAAGCAGGACTACGGTACCACCAACGGGGTCTCCCGTGCCGACCAGCTGAAGGCGGACATCGCCGCCCTGCAGGACCGTTTGTCGGGCAAGGTGACCCTGTGGTTCAGCTACACGCTGGATCAGTGCAAGAACAGCAGTGTGGCGCTGGACGTGCCGGCCCTGACCCTGGGCGTGCAGAACCTGCTGGTGACCTCGGACGCGGCCATGGATGCCGATGCCCTGCAGGCGCTGGAAACGGCGGCCATGGATGCAGGGGTGGAGAACCTGACCGTACACGCCGCAGACCGCTTTGAGACCGACCGCGTTTCGGGCTGAGTGATGCAGTAATTGTCTTTGATGATACGGGAAAGTGAGGAATCGACCATGAACACCACAACTTGCTTTGCACCTGCGCACATCCTTCTGCCTGCGGAGCAGATCCCGCTGGAACAGTGGGGCTGCATTGCCTGCGACCAGTTCACCAGCGACCGCGAGTACTGGCAGCGGGCCAAAGAAGCGGCTGACGGCAGCCCCAGCACCCTGAACCTGATCCTGCCGGAGGTGTATCTGGAGGACGGCGACGCGGACGCCCGGGTGGAGCAGATCCATGCCACGATGGCGGATTATGCCCAGAACGTGCTCACCCGCGCCGTGGACGGCTTTGTGTATGTGGAGCGCACCGAGCAGAGCGGCCGGGTGCGGCAGGGCCTTGTGGGCAAGGTGGATCTGGAAGCTTACAGCTATCAGCGCGGAGCAAAGTGCGCCGTGCGGCCCAGCGAGAGCACGGTGGAGAGCCGCATCCCGCCCCGCATGAAGGTGCGCACCGGTGCCACACTGGAAACGCCCCACATCATGATGCTGGCCGACGACCCTCAGTGCACCCTCATCGAGCCCATCGCGGCCCGCAAGAACGAGCTGCGCAAAGTGTACGAGGGCGAATTGATGCTGGGCGGCGGCCATGTGGCCGGTTGGGCCGTGGAGGACCCGGCCATGATCGACCAGATCGAGACGGCACTGGCTGCGCTGGGCAGTCAGGAGGCCTTTGATGCCAAATACCCGGATGCTGCCCGCCGCGACCCGCTGACCCTGGCCGTGGGCGACGGCAACCATTCGCTGGCCACCGCCAAGGCCTGCTGGGAGGAGCTGAAAAAGACCCTGACCCCGGAGCAGGCCGAGAACCACCCGGCCCGGTGGTGCCTGGCCGAGGTGTGCAACGTCCACTCGCCCGCTATCGAGATCGAGCCCATCCATCGGGTGCTGTTCAATGTGGACTGCGCTGCCGTGCTGCTGGCGCTGATCACCTGGAGCGACGAGAACATGGCAGGCTGCTGCTTTGGCGGCGAGAAAAAGCAGCCCTTTACGCTGGCCGGCCCTCACATGGCCAACGTGCTGAGCTTTGAGGAGCCCACCGCGCCGCTTACCGTGGGCACCATCGACGAATTTATTGAGTATTATCTGGAGCGTCACCCGGAGGGCCGGGTGGACTATGTACACGATGAACCGGCTGTGCGCGCGCTGTGCAAGAAGGGGGCTGTGGCCTTCCTGATGCCGCCCTTTGCCAAGAGCGACCTGTTCAAGGGCGTTGTGATGGGCGGCGTGCTGCCCCGCAAGACCTTCAGCATGGGCCATGCGGAGGAAAAGCGCTATTATATCGAGTGCCGGAAAATTACGGAATAAACCCTCTCAGTCAAAACCTGACGGTTTTGCCAGCTCCCCCGAAGAGGGAGCTTTCGGGCTATGCCGGAACCCCATCTCTCTGCAAAAAAGCTCCCTTTTCGGGGGAGCTGGCGAACGTATGCGAGCCTGAGAGAGTTCCGGGGTAGAACGAACGATGGAAACGAATCATAGGAGAACCATGACATTTGAAGAACTGAATCTGTCCGCCCCGCTTCTGCGCGCTGTGCAGGAGGCAGGCTATGAGACCCCGTCGCCCATTCAGGCAGCGGCCATCCCGCCGGTGCTGTCCGGCCGGGATCTGATGGGCTGTGCCCAGACCGGCACCGGCAAGACGGCCGCCTTTGCGCTGCCCATGCTGGATCGCCTCACTGCCAACCCGCCCCGCCGCAAGGGGGCCATCCGCGCGCTGATCCTGACCCCCACCCGGGAGCTTGCCTTGCAGATCGGCGAGAGCTTTGACGCCTACGGCAAGTACCTGAACCTGCGCAGCACCGTGATCTTTGGCGGTGTGGGCCAGGCCCCGCAGGTGGAGGCCCTGAAAAAGGGCGTGGACATCCTTGTGGCCTGCCCGGGCCGATTGAACGATCTGATCGGGCAGGGCTTTATCGACCTGTCGGATCTGGAGATCTTTGTGCTGGACGAAGCCGACCGTATGCTGGATATGGGCTTCGTGCACGATGTGAAGAAGGTGATCGCCAAGCTGCCCAAGGTGCGCCAGAACCTGATGTTCAGCGCCACCATGCCCGCCGAGATCGAGCAGCTGGCCGCCGGTATCCTGCGGGACCCGGCCTTTGTCAAGGTGGACCCGGTGTCCAGCACCGTGGACCGCATCCAGCAGAGCCTGTACCATGTGGAGAAGGGAAACAAAAAATTCCTGCTGCCCTGGCTCATCAAGAACCTGCAGCCCCCGGTGGTCAACGCGCTGGTGTTCAGCCGCACCAAGCACGGGGCCGATAAGATCGCAAGAGACCTCACCAAACAGGGCATCCCGGCGGCGGCCATCCACGGCAACAAGAGCCAGACCGCCCGCGTGACCGCACTGGAGGACTTCAAGGCCGGGAAGACCAGGGTACTGGTGGCCACCGACATCGCCGCCCGCGGCATCGACATCAGCGAGCTGTCCCATGTGTTCAACTACGACCTGCCCGAGGTGCCGGAGACCTATGTGCACCGCATTGGCCGCACGGCCCGTGCCGGAGCCGACGGCACCGCCGTCAGCTTCTGCGCCCCGGAGGAGCAGGAGTATCTGGCCGGCATCGAAAAACTGAACCGCCGGAAGATCCCAGTGGTGTCCGGCCACCCGTGGGACGGCGTGCCCGCCCCGGTGCGCCCGGAGCCGCCCGTGCGCGGCAAAAAGCCCAAAGCTGCCCCCGAACAGGCCGGGAAGCAGCCGGAACAGCAGGCAAAGCCCGCGAAGGCGGCCGCCCCTGCAAAGCCTGAAAAAAAGGCTGCTGCCGTGCCCAAAGCGCAGGCAAAGCAGCCCGTAAAACTGGAAAAAGAGGAACGAACCATGGATGATCCCAAGCGTACTTCCGGCGGGCGCAGCAATGACCGCCGTTCCAACAATAACAACAACAGCCGCCCCCGCCGGGAGCAGAACGCCCCGGCCCGCGGCAGCAATGCCCAGCCCAAATTTGACCCGCACTTTGTGAGCGCCCCGGAGGCAACGCCGCTGCGCTCGGCCAGAAAGGCCCCGGCTGCTCCCGCTGCCCCGGCCATCAAGACCGCGCAGGGTGCTCAGGCCGTGCAGGGCCAGAATGCCCCGAACGGCGACCGCCGCAATGCAGGCCGCCGCAGCGACCGGAACACCCCGAACGACCGCAATGCCCGCCCGGCTGCAGCCGGTGGTGCAGGCCGTGCTCCGCGCAGTGAGCGCAATGAGCGCACCGGCAGCCCCCGCAGTGCCGCCGGCGGCGCAGGCCGCGCCCCCAAGGCCGACACCGGCCGCCGCAGCCGTCAGCCCGCTGCAAAGGACGAGGACCCGGGCCTTGTGCTCATCAGCCGCCGCCCGCCGCAGCAGAAGTTCACGAACTTTGAGGAGTACATGAACGCCCACGGCGGTGCCACCGCCCCCATTGAGGACCACAGCGACGAGGTATGAGCCTGAACGAATTTGCCCCCTGGCAGTGCCCCCTGTGCGGCGCGCCGCTTGCCGGGGATGTGTCCCTGAAATGTGCCCGGAACCACAGCTTTGACCGTGCAAAAGAGGGCTACTGGCATCTGCTGCCGGTGCAGAGCATGCGCACCAAAGCCCCCGGAGACAGCAAAGAGATGGTGGCGGCTCGCCGCGCTTTCCTGAACGCCGGATATTACGGTATCTTCGGGCGGGCGGCGGGGGAGCTGTGCCTGGAATACGGCCAGCCTGCCGCCCCGGGTGCCGCACTGCATCTGCTGGATGCGGGCTGCGGCGAGGGCTGGTATGACCGCTGCATCGCGCAGCAGTTTGCCAAGGCGGGCAGGCCGCTGCAGATGGCCGGGTTCGACATTGCCAAGCCTGCCGTGCGTCTGGCCGCCAAAGCACTGCCTGCCGCCCGGTACGCGGTGGCCTCCAGCTTCAGCCAGCCGGTGCGCACCGGCTGGGCCGACCTGCTGCTGAACTGCTTCTCGCCCTTTGCGCAGGAAGAGTTCCAGCGGGTATTGCGCCCCGGCGGACGCATGATCTATGTGGTGCCCGGCGCGGAACACCTCTACCAGATGAAGGCCGTGCTCTACGATACGCCCTACAAGAACCCGGTGCAGGAAGTTGCCTACCCGGGCTTCCGGGCCATCGGCGAGCGGGAAGTACAGGGCACCATCACGGTGCCCCACGACCAGCTGGAAGCGCTGTTCGCCATGACCCCCTATTACTGGAAAACGCCCCGCGACGGTGCGGTCCGTCTGGCCGCCCTGCCGGAGCTGACCACCGACATCGCATTCCGGTTTTTGCTGTTTGAGAAGCTGTGACCAAAAAGCTCCCCTGACCACAGGTCAGGGGAGCTTTTTTCATGCGTGATATTCCATCCACTTGCCCTTCCAGGCGTAGAGGATCATGAGCCCGGCACCCAGTGCCCAGGACACCGGGTAGAGGATGAACACCCCTTCGATGCCGGAGAAGAGGGGCAGCACCCACTGGATCCACACGATGCGGAACAGGCACAGCGACACCAGCAGTACCACCATGGGCGGTACGCTGGCACCGGTGCCGCGCACCGCACCGGCCAGCCCGTGCAGGATGCTGAGCAGGAAATAGAAGGGGCAGAACCAGTGCATGGCGGCGGCTCCAAAGGCCACCACCGCCTCGTCCTGGGTAAACAGATGCAGAATGGCGTTTTGCCCCAGCAGCAGGAAGGCTCCGGTGATCAGGGTGTACACCACTCCCACCGCCAGGGTGACCCAGGTGCCTTTTTTTACCCGGTCCAGCCGGCCCGCGCCGTAGTTCTGGCCCACAAAGGTGGTGGCGGCCATGCTGATGCTGCTCACCGGCAGGATGTTGAAGCCGTCGATCTTCATGTAGGCGGCAAACCCGGCCATGGCGGCGGCACCGTAGCTGTTCACGCTGGCCTGCACCAGCACGTTGGAAAAGGAGATGACCATGTTCTGGATGCCGGTGGGCAGGCCCACCCGGATGATGCGGGCGGCCATCTTTTTGTGCAGGCGGATCTCGCGGGGGATCACCCGGCAGTCGTCGGTGGATTTTATCAGAAACCGCAGGCTCAGCACGCAGGACACCAGCTGGCTGATATCGGTGGCGATGGCGGCCCCCGCCACGCCCATGCGGAAGATCACGATGAACACCAGATCCAGCACGATGTTGGTCACCGAGGCCCATGCCAGATAGATGAGGGAGCGGCGGGAGTTTCCGGCGGCGTTCAGGATGCCGGCGGTCATGTTGTACACTACACTGAACAGCACGCCGCCAAAATAGATGCGGATGTAGGTCACGGCGTCCCCCAGCACCTCGGCGGGGGTATTCATGGCCACCAGCAGGGCCCGGCCGCAGGCGATGCCGCCCACAGTGAGCAGCAGGCCCATGATCACGGCGATGGCCAGCGAGGTGTGCACGGCCTCCTGGGCTTCCCGGTGGTCCTTGGCCCCCAGGAACTGCGACACCACCACGCCCGCGCCCACGGCCAGGCCCTGGCTGAAGCCGATGAGCAGATAGATGGGGGAACCGCTGGAGCCCACGGCGGCCAGCGCGTTCGCACCGACAAAGTTGCCCACGATGATGCTGTCGGCGGTGTTGTACAGCTGCTGCAGCAGGTTGCCGAAGATCAGCGGCAGGGCGAACAGCAGCAGGCTCTTCACGATGCTGCCCTCGGTCATCAGATTGTTTTGGGAGGGGGTTTCAACGGCATTTGCCACGGGAGATCTCCTTTCGATGCAGTGGATGAAAACTATCTTTTACCATAACACAAAACCGGGCCGGACACAAGAGCAAAGGCCGCATGCTGCATAATTGCGGCACAGCGGCCCATACTCCCTGCAGAAAGGCAGGGGAGCAGGATGCATGCACAGCACGACCGGCACCGGGGGTGGAACCCCTTCTGGGCGGCACTGGGGGCGGCGCTTCTGGTGCTGGTGCCGCTGGTGGGCGGCACCGTGCTGCTCAGTCGGCAGCAGCTCAGCCGCCAACTGCGGCAGGCGGCCCGGAGCCAGCAGGGCGTGGCGGTGCAGCTCCCGCGGGAGAGCGACCGCCTGACCGTGCTGGTGTGCACGGCGGGGGAGCAGCCGGGCTTTGTGCTGGCCTACCTGAACGCCAGCCAGAACGGTGTGCATCTGCTGGCGGTGCCCGCCGGGTTACAGGTGACCTTTGCGGACGAGGACGCGGCGCTGGCCGACTGCTACACGGCGGCGGGGCCGGCCCGCTGCCGACAGGCACTGATGGAGTGCCTGCCCCTGCCGGAGGATACCCGGTACCTGGCGTTGTCGGAGGCCGTACTGGAGCGCATCACGGCCCGGTACGGGCCGGTGCGGGTGGGCTTTTCCGGGGCGATGACCGCCGGGGAGCTGGCCCGCTATGGCCGCGACAGCCGGGTGCAGGGACTTTCGGCGGCAGAAGCCCACGGCTTTCTGACCGGGATGGACGCGGACGCCGTTGTGCCGCAGGCCCACCGGGCCGCGGCGCGGGGCGCGGTGTGGGATGCTTTCTTCCGCCAGAACCTCGACCTGCTGCCCGGGGCCCTGCCGCAGGCACTGCGGTCGGTGAGCGCTTCGCTGCTGACCGACCTGACCGCACTGGACCTTGACACACTGGACCGTACGCTGGAATTTCTGGCCAACAACGAAGCGCAGATCGAGACGCAGGTCCTGCCGGGCGACGAGCAGGCCGGGCGTTACACCCTCAACGAGGAGTCCCTTGCGGCGGTGCAGAGCTTTTTCAACGTTTCGCCCACCGATGGGCAGGCGTCATCCGATAGCGAGCCGTAACCCAGCACAAAGGTGCCGGGGGCGGTGCTGCCGCTGCCGGTCAGGTCGTAGTCGCTGAGCAGGCTCAGCCGCACCCCCTGCGCCCTTGCTGCCGCGTGCAGGGCTGCATCCGGCGGGGCATTACACAGGTGTGCCAGCAGATGCAGGCCGGTGTGCAGGCCGGTGAGGGTGAGTTCGCCAGGGGCAAAGGCAGCGTTCATGGCAGCGGTCAGAGCGTCGCGGCGGGCCTTGTAGGCCACCCGCTCCCGGGCCAGATGCCGGGTGAAGTAGCCCCCGGTGATAAAGCGGGCCAGCGTCTGCTGCTCAAAGCGGCTCACAGTGCCGGAGTACAGCCGGTATTTGGCGTGCCAGGCAGGCAGCAGGTGTTCCGGCAGCACCATGTAGGCAATGCGGATGCCAGGCGCAAGGCTGCGGGAACAGGTGGACAGGTACACTACCGGGCCGTCGGCCCCGGCCATGCCCTGCAGGCTGGGCAGGGGGCGGGTGTCAAAGCGGAACTCGGAGTCGTAGTCATCCTCAATGATGTAGCGCTGGCCGGGGCGGCGGGCGGCCCAGTGCAGCAGCTCGGCCCGGCGGCCGGCCGGCATGGTGACCCCGGTGGGGAACTGGTGGCTGGGGGTAACGTAACACACGGCGGCCCCGGAGCGGTCCAGTGCATCCAGCGAAAGGCCGCCCTCGTCCACGGGCAGGCAGCAGCAGCGCATGCCGGTGTTTTCCAGCACCTGCAAAGCGCGGGGGTAGCCGGGGGTCTCCACGGCGGCGGTGCCGTGCAGCAGCGGGGCCAGCAGGCCCAGCAGATATTCCAGACCGGCACCCACCACCACCTGATGGGCACCGCACTGCACGCCGCGGTATTCGGCCAGATAATCTGCCAGCGCCTGCCGCAGGGCAAGGTCACCCTGGGCGTCGCCGTTGGTCAGCAGCTCCGGGGAGGAGTACAGCAGTTCCTTCTGCAGCCGCGCCCAGGTGCGGAAGGGAAACAGCCCCGGGTCCACGCCCCGGGTGGACAGGTCGTACCGCACCGGCGGTTCCGGCGCGGCGGGCTCCGGCACGGCCGGGGTGGGCGACGGGCCCCGTGCATCCGGCCCGACCTGCGGCAGCGCCAGATATTCCTGTACATAAAAGCCGCTGCGCTCCCGGGCGGCAAGGTAGCCCTCGGCAGCCAGCATCTGGTAGGCGGTGTCCACCGTGTTTACCGAGACCGACAGTTCCGCCGCCAGCCGCCGCTTGCCGGGCATCCGGGTGCCGGCGGGCAGGGCCCCGGTGCGCATCTCTCCGGCCAGACTGCGGTACAGCTGTTCGTACAGCGGCACCCCGGAGCCCGGCTCCAGTGCGGTGGTCAAATGGACCATGATCGTGTCCTCCTCTTTTTGCAGAATGCCAAACTGGCCCCATAAAAAAACTTTATTCTGGGTATTTTCATGAGGTCAGTTCCGCGTATAATAGGAGCATACCCGCCGGACACCCAAATGTCAAGTAGGATGGTGGGTAAGCGGCTGCGTGAGCGATCAAAGCCCCGGTGGGGCTTTGAAACGGAAAAGTCCGGCGATGTTGAAATTTGGAGGGAAAGCAATCATGTCTACTACTGCAATGTGGCTGCTGCTGGCAGTCGTTGTCGTTGCCATCGTGTTTGGCAGTGTGCTGTACAAGCGCACCTTTACCACCAAGGAACTGGCCCTTACCGGCGTCATGGCCGCGCTGAGCCTGGTGGCCTACCTGTTTTTCCGGGTGCCGTTCTACGGCGGCTCCTCGTTCCATCTGGGCAACACCTTCACGGCCCTGACCGCCCTGCTGCTGGACGGTGTGTCCGGCGGTCTGGCCGGTGCCATCGGTCTGGCTCTGGCCGACATCCTGGCCGGTGACCCGGGCTACGCCATCACCACCTTTGTGCTCAAGTTCATCATCGGCATCACCTGCGGCGCGGTGGCCCATAAGGCCTTCAAGCTGCGGGAGCTGGATAAGCACAGCAGCGGTTACCTCGTCAAGGTGATCGTGGCCGCGGCCTCCGGCCTGCTGCTGAACGTGTTTACGGACCCGTTCCTGGGCTACTTCCGCAATGTGTACATCTTTGGCCAGGAATACACCGTGGCACAGGCCCTGACCAAGATCGCAGGCGGCGTCACCTTTGTGAACAGCGTGGCCTCCACCGTGTGCGTGGTGGTGCTGTACCTGGCCCTGCGCCCGGCACTGGAGCGTGCCGGGCTGCTGCCCAAGGGCGAAACCAACTAAGCCATCTCTCTACCCTGATACAAGCACTGCCGCCCCCGTCTGCCGGACCCTATCCCCCGGCGGCCGGGGGCGGTGGTGTTTTTGGCCTGTGGCCTGTGGGGCGGGAGTTTCTCCGGCGGATGATCCGAGGGTGGGACCCTGTTGCCGCAGGCAATAGGGCGGGAGCTGGAAGCCCCGAACGTCCGCGGAGAAAGCTCCCGCCCTGCAGGCCGGTTCCGGCCGTTCTGCTTTGCATTCCGGCGGTGCGTGCGGCATAAGATGGAAAAAGAGCTTGCACATGGGGGCAAAATATGGTATAGTCTTTCTATCGCGCACAGCTGTGCACGGAGAAAGAACCGAAAAGACGTGCGGGGAAGCATTGCCCTGCACTCTGGAGAAGCCCGCAGCAGCGGGTGCCGAAGGTGTAAGGCCGCAGGGAAGGGCGGCTGTATCTCTCAGGCAAAAGGACAGAGCCATCGTCTGATACGCACAAGGGCACCGCCGGGAATGCGGCGTGCCCGGCAGCGGAAAATGAATGCGCCTGAATTTTGCAGACAGAGCCTTTGGTGGGTTCTGTCTGCTTTTTTGTTTTGTGTAAGAGGGGGAAATTTACCATGCTGGAATGGATCACGCAGATCAACAATGCAGTGAACGGAGTGGTCTGGGGCCCGGCGGGTCTGGCGCTGCTGTTCGGCACCGGCCTGATCATGTCGGTGCGCACCGGATTTTTCCAGTTCCGCAAAATGGGCTACTGGCTCCGGCACACCATCGGAGCCATCTTTACCAACAAGGACGTCACCGCCCACACCAGCAAGGAGGACATGGCCATCAGCCAGTTCCAGAGCATGTGTACAGCGCTGGCGGGCACCATCGGCACCGGCAACATCGTGGGCGTGGCCACGGCCATCGTCTCCGGCGGGCCGGGGGCCATCTTCTGGATGTGGGTCATGGCCCTGCTGGGCATGATGACCAGCTTTTCGGAAAACGTGCTGGGTGTGTACTACCGCCGCAAAAATGAAAAAGGCGAGTGGAGCGGCGGTGCCATGTACTACCTCACCGACGGTCTGGGCGCAAAGAAGGGCTGCAAGCAGCTGGGCAAGGTGCTGGCCGTGCTGTTTGCCTGCTTCTGCATTCTGGCGTCCTTCGGCATCGGCAACATGAGCCAGCTCAACTCCATTGCCGGCAATATGAACGCTGCCTTCGGGGTGCCCACCATCGTCACCGGTCTGGCCCTCATGGCCGTTACGGCGCTCATCGTCATCGGCGGCCTGAAGCGTGTGGCGGCGGTCACCGAAAAGCTGGTGCCGCTCATGGCGCTGTTCTACATTGCCGGTGCGCTGATCATCGTGGTGATGCACGCAGGCAACATCCCGGCAGCCTTCGGGGCCATTTTCAAGGGTGCCTTCAACCTGCAGGCTGCCGGCGGCGGTGCGCTGGGCTACGGCATCAGCCAGACCATCACCTGGGGTTTCAAGCGCGGTGCCTTCTCCAATGAGGCGGGCCTTGGCTCGGCGGTCATGGTCAATTCGGCTTCCAACGTCAAGGAGCCGGTGCATCAGGGCATGTGGGGTGTGTTTGAGGTGTTTGCCGATACCATCGTGGTGTGCACCCTCACCGCCCTGGTCATCCTGACCACCGGCGTGGTGGACCTGCAGAGCGGCGCGGTGCTGGCCAACGTGCAGGACAACGCCTTGGTGGGGCAGGCCTTCACCGCTGCCTTTGGCAGCTTTGGCCCCAAGTTCATCGCCATTTCCATCCTGCTGTTTGCCTACTCCACCACGCTGGGCTGGAGCCACTATGGCACGAAAGCGGTGGAGTACCTGTTCGGCACCACGGGCAGCCGCATCTATAAAGTGGTGTTCGTGGGCATGACCGTGGTGGGCTCCACCATGAAGCTGGGCCTTGCCTGGGACCTGTCCGATACCTTCAACGGCCTGATGATGATCCCGAACCTCATCGGCGTGCTGGCACTGTCCGGTACGGTGGTGGCCATCACGAAAAACTATCTGGACCGCCGGGTGAAGGGGCTGGATATCGAGCCCATGTGGTCGGCCTTTGAGGAGTACCAGAAACAGGAAGAAGCCGAAGCGGCCGCCGAGGAAGCGGCACAGCGCGGCCAGTAAGACCGGATAAAACGCGGCCGGGCCGTTCCACGCATCGTGGAACGGCCCGGCTTTTTTGTCAATGTTTCTTTTTGCGGGGAGGCTTCTGGGACGGTACAGCCCGGCGCGGTTTTGCCGCACTGCGCCCGGCGGCAAGGCCGCTGCCAAAGGCCCAGTGCAGGTTGAAGCCGCCGCAGCGGCCCACGCAGTCCAGCGTTTCGCCCACAAAGTAAAGGCCGGGGCAGCCCTTGAACTGGAAATCCGGTTCCAGCTCGGTGAGAGCAAGGCCGCCGCCGGTGACCTGCGCCTGCTTCCAGCCGCAGGGGGTCAGGCCGTCGAACCGCCAGTGCTTGGCGATGTGGGCCAGCTTCTGCCACTGGGCGGCGGAGAGCCGGTGCACATCGGCGTCCGGCAGGCCGGCGGCCTGCCACAGGGCACGGCCCAACTTGGCGTTCAGCAGGCCCAGCCAGAAGTCTGCCGCCGTATCGCCCGGCAGCAGCGGTACGCGGGCGGCGAACAGCGCGGAAAGTGCGTCCTCGGCAACGTCCGGGAAGAGGTCCAGCTCCACGGCAGGGTTTTTCACCGCCGGGGTCAGGTGGCGGGTCAGGTCCATGATGCAGATGCCGGACAGGCCGTAGTCGGTGAACTGCACCTCGCCCCGGTAATCTGCCAGCAGGGTGCTGCCGTTGTACAGGGCGGCGTGGGCCTTGGCCCGGATGCCGGCCAGACGCTTGTCCGGCTTTGCACACTGCAAAGCGGTCAGGCAGGGGTACAGCGGGGCCAGTGCACCGCCGCACTGGGCGGCGAACCGGGGGCCGAAGCCGTCGGTGCCGAACTGCGGCCCGGCACTGCCGCCCATGGCACAGACCACGGCATCGGCCCGTAAGCTCTCGTCGGCACCGTCCGCGTTGGAGAACAGCACCACATAGCCGCCCCGGCTCTGGCTCAGGGTCTGCACGGTGCAGCCGGTACGCACCTCCACGCCGCAGCGGGCCAGATGATGCTCCAGCAGGGCCAGCACGTCGGCGGCCTGATTGGAGTAGGGGTATACCCGGCCGGTCTCATCGGTGCGGGTGTAAAGGCCCAGCGCACGGAACCAGCCCAGTGGGTCGGCGGCGTTCACCGTGCGCAGCAGCGCGTCCAGCGCGGCGCGGTCAGCAGAAGAGTAGCTTTCCGGTGTGATGCCCTCGTTGTCGAGGTTGCAGCGGCCGTTGCCGGTGGCCAGCAGCTTTTTGCCCGGGCGGGGGCTGCGCTCCAGCACCGTGACGCGGGCTGTGGGGTCTGTCTGCGCGGCAGCCAGAGCGGCCGCCAGCCCGGCGGCCCCGCCGCCCAGAATGAGGATGTGTGCCATGCCGGCACCTGCCTTTCGTGGTTGGATTTGTGTTTATTGTAGCAGAAGCCCGCCCAAAACACAATGAAGGGGCAAAGAAAAACGGGGCGCGCCCGGCGGGATTTTTACACCGTGCATGGCAGGTATAAATTCCCTTGGCTGACAAATACTATGGACACAGCCAAATTGCAAGCAGAACCGGAAACAGGGAGGAAACACCGCATGAAAGCAACCGGAATCGTCCGCCGCATTGATGAACTGGGCCGGGTGGTCATCCCCAAGGAGATCCGCCGCACCCAGCGCATCCGGCGCGGGGACCCACTGGAGATCTTTACCACCGGGGACGGGGAAGTGATCTTCAAAAAGTATTCGCCCATCGGGGAGATGAGCACCGTAGCCGCCCAGTACACCGAGGTGCTCAACAAGAGCTTTGCCCTCACCGCCTTTGTGGCCGACCGGGACCACATTCTGGCCGTGAGCGGGGCAGGCCGGCGGGAACTGGCCGACCGCAGCATCAGCCAGCCGCTGGAAAAGCTCATAGACGCCCGCCGCCCCTACCGGAACGAGGGCGAGCCGGACCGGGCCCTGATGCCCTGCGAAGGGGCCGCCCGGGTGCTGCTGTGCGCGGCGCCCATCATCGCGGCGGGGGACGTGGCCGGTGCGGTGGGGCTGCTGACCGAGGACCGCACCGCCGCGCCGGACGAAGCCCAGTGCAAGGCCGTGAGCGTGGCGGCGGCCTTTCTGGCAAAGCAGATGGAAGAGTAAAAGAAAACGAAAACGAAAACTCCCTCAGTCGCCTGCGGCGGAAGCTCCTCCCTTGGGGGCTGGCATCGCGGCAGCGATGACTGGGGGAGTTTTGCTGGGTTTATGACAGAATTATGAATCTTTCAAAACATTTTTGCAAAGCCCTTGACAGCACCGGAAAATTGGCTATAATGGTCTTAGCACTCAGGAACAAGGAGTGCTAAACAAGAAAAGCCAAGCAAAAAGGAGGCAGGCGCTATGACGATGGATGCACGCAAACAACGCGTTTTGCAGGCGATCGTGGCGCTGTATGGTCTCGAGGGTGAGCCCGTGGGCAGCAGTGTGCTGGCCAACTACTTTGACATGGCTGTGTCCAGCGCCACCCTTCGCAATGAAATGGCGGCGCTGACAAAGCTGGGTCTGCTGGAGCAGCCCCACACCAGTGCGGGCCGCGTGCCCAGCGCCAAGGGCTACCGTTATTATCTTGACAACCTGCTGACGGACGATCAGCCGCTGGACCGCGTGACCCGCGCCCGGGTGGATGCCGTGTTCGCCAGCCTTGATCATGAACCGGAAAAGCTGGCACAGGGTGCCGCCAGAGCGCTGGCCGCCATCAGCGGCTGTACCGCTGCGGTCAGCACCCCCTGCGCCGAGGACCTGTGCATCGCCCATTACGAGGTGGTGCAGGTGGGCCGCAGCGCAGCCGCTGTGCTGGCGGTGACCACCGCCGGTTACGTCCGCACCCGGGTGGCGCGGGTGCGCAGCGGCCTCTCCCGTGAGAAAGCCGCTGCCCTGGCCGCACTGCTGAACCACAGCCTGACCTTTGTGGCACCGGTGGATCTGTCCGGCCGGATGCTGGCCGAGCTGTGCAGTCAGATCGACCCGGAACTGGTGCCCGTCATCAGCGCCGCCGCCGCCATCCTGCAGGACTCGGTCAAACCCCACGTCTTTCTGGGCGGCGAGCAGCACCTGCTGGACTGGCCGCAGCTGGACGGCAAGGTGGGCGACATCCTCACCCTGCTGAACGACGAGGAACAGGCCGCTGGCCTCATCGCACCCCCTGCAGACCGCAATGAGAGCGTGCTGCTGGGCGAGGATCTGGAGCCGCAGATCCCCGGCATGTGCATCGTGAGCGACCGGTATCTGGTGGGCGGAGGCCTGTGGGGCTCCATTGCCCTGATCGGCCCCACCCGGATGCCCTTCCAGAAGCTGATGCCGCTGCTGCATTACTTTGCAGACCAGCTGGGCGAGGGCATGAGCGGCAAACGAAAAGACACCCCGCAGGCTGCCGCACCCCGGCGGACTGTGATCTATAAGGAGGATCTGGAATGAGCGAAGAAACCAAAAAGACTGCTCCCGCTGCGGAAGCGGAGCAGCAGCCCGCCGCCGCTCCGGAGGCAACGACAGAGCAGGCAGCTCCCGCACAGGAGCCCGCCGCAGAAGAAGCTGCCGACCCGAAGGACGACAAGAAAAAGGACGGCGGCTGGTTCAACAAGAAGGCCCGCGAGATGGAAGCCGTCAAGGCTAAGCTGGACGCGGCCGAGCAGAACGCCGCACAGGCCAAGGAACAGCTGCTGCGCATGGCTGCCGAGTACGACAACTACCGCAAGCGCTCCACCCGCGAAGCCGACCAGAAGTTCAACGACGGCATTTCCTTTGCCGTGAACCAGATCATCCCCATTCTCGACACGCTGGATATGGCGGCCAACGCTCCTACCACCGACGAGAACTACAAGAAGGGTGTGGTCATGACGCTGGACAAAGCCGCCAAGGCGCTGGAAGCCCTCCATGTGGAGGAGATCGAAGCGCTGGGTAAGCCCTTTGACCCCAACTTCATGAACGCCGTGCAGCAGATCCCCGCCCCGGACGGGCAGGAGAGCGGCACGGTGGTCACCGTCTACCAGAAGGGTTACAAGCTGGGCGACAAGATCGTCCGCCATGCGACCGTTGTGGTGGCCGAATAACAACGCCTGAACTTCCGCAAGGGAGTTTTGAAGATACCATCCGCTAAGCAAAAACTTGAGCATCACATAAACAAGAGTTGTTCTTTCGAGAGGAGTTTTCATTATGAGTAAGATCATTGGTATCGACCTTGGTACTACCAACAGCTGCGTGGCTGTCATGGAGGGCGGCGAGCCCGTTGTCATCGCAAACTCTGAGGGTGCACGCACCACCCCGTCTGTGGTCGGCTTTACCAAGACCGGCGACCGTCTGGTCGGCCAGGTCGCAAAGCGTCAGGCCATCACCAACCCCGAAAATACCGTGGCTTCCATCAAGCGTTACATGGGCACCGATCACAAGGTGACCCTGAACGGCAAGGAGTACACTCCCCAGCAGGTCAGCGCAATGATCCTGCAGAAGCTGAAGGCTGATGCCGAGGCTTACCTGGGCGAGCCCGTCACCGAGGCCGTCATCACCGTGCCTGCCTACTTCAACGACAGCCAGCGTCAGGCCACCAAGGACGCCGGCACCATCGCAGGCCTGAACGTCCGCCGTATCATCAACGAGCCCACTGCCGCTTCTCTGGCATACGGCATTGATAAGGAAGAGGACCAGAAGATCATGGTCTACGACCTGGGCGGCGGCACCTTCGATGTGTCCATCATTGAGATGGGCGACGGCGTGACCGAGGTCCTGGCCACCAACGGTGATACCCACCTGGGCGGCGATGATTTCGACCAGCGCGTCATCGACTGGATGGCAGACGCCTTCCAGACCGAGAACGGCATCGACCTGCGCAAGGACAAGATGGCTGCACAGCGC